>Ga0154618_152_pt1 | contig 8678 bp, 7 predicted proteins | sample Rifle2008BG13ft_FD_116047 | JGI IMG/M metagenome (GOLD analysis project Ga0154618, IMG submission 116047) | Chloroflexi bacterium RBG_13_51_52 | reverse complement strand
GAGCATAAACAGTGACCAGTCACCCGCGGTGGAGAGTACGGCAGCTTTCGATTTGAATATCATGAACTCGCCGGTGCGGTTGTTCAAGCCCGTGGCACCGACCACCCTGGTTCCCTGGATACCTTTCTCGGTTAGAAGGCTGGTGACCATCACCCGGTCGAATATTTTAACGCCCAGCCGCTTGCATTCCTTTTTCAGAGCTGGTTTAAAGGTCGTGCCCCATATACGGATGACCATATTGTTCAGTTTGCCTTCCGGATTGCTGGCAAAGTGTACTCTGGTCATTGATTCAGCGCCAAAGCCGACACTGCGGGTATAGCGCGGGGATATCATTATTTTGGTATTTTCGTCCCGGCCTTCGACACCCACGTATTCATCCTTGGTGTCCCTGATTTTACCGCCTATCTGCTCCATCTCGACCAGGGTATCCCAGTCTTCACGGCACTGAATCTGGTTGCCGATGCCGTTGCAGTAAGGCATTCTGGACATATGCTGCGCCCATTCATCCGGGTCCACGTTGGATAACGGGTTAGCCGGGACGTTGCACCAGTGGTCGCAGCCCGGCCCCCCGGCACCGCTGCGGATGGTATCTCCCTTTTCCACCAGGGCAACGCGCACGCCTTTGCGGGCAGCGCTGATAGCCGCCCAACAACCGGCAATGCCCCCGCCGATGATGAGGACGTCCGTATCGATTTCCTGCTCTTTCTCGTAGTTAATCGGGTAGGGCCAGGACGGCGCTTTGCCGTCTTTTTCTATAAAATCATGCCATCGGGTCATATTTATACCTCCTTATTTAGTGAGTGGGTATTTAACGGCTGTGATAGATTGTACTCCCTTTCGGGTTATTCATTCAACCAGCCATCAAGGCGACGGGAATTTTCAACTTGACATGGCTTTACTGGTGATGTAAATTTTCTATTGGCTGATTACTCTTAAACATAAAATAAAGGAGGAAGACATGTCACAAGCATTAAAAGGCAAGGTAGCCGTCATTACCGGCGCCAGCCGTGGTCTCGGCAAGGCTTTTGCTTTAAGGTTCGCCGAAGAAGGGGCGGATCTCCTGTTAACCACCACCAGCCTTGAAAGGGCGCAGGCCACCGCAAATGAGCTCAAGGCAAAGGGCGGGAAGGTCGCCCTCGTCAAAGCGGACATCTCCATAGAAAAGGACTGTAAAAATATTGCCGATGAAGTAATGAAACAATACGGCAAGGTGGATATCCTTATCAATAACGGCGCTATCTGGGCCGGGCTCAACATAACTCCCTGGGACGCCTGGACGGTGGACGACTGGGAACGTATTTTCAAAGTAAATGTCGTCGGGACATGGCTGTGCTGCAAGTACATCGCGCCGCTGATGGTAAAAGCCGGCAAAGGCAAGATTATAAATATAGCATCCAACATAGCACAGGTGCCAGCAGCGAATTTATTTATGCCGTATTCCTGTTTAAAAGGAGCTCTTTACACTTTCACTCACGCTCTGGCAAGAGCGCTGGGCGGCTCCGGCATTAATGTCAACGCCATCGCCCCGGGATACACTGCGTCTGAAGCGAGCTTGGGTCAGGATAACAGCGATAAGATATTTGAAATCGCCACCGGCGAGCAGACGATGCACCGGCGCGGCCAACCTGTGGATATGACCGGGGCGGCTGTATTCCTCGCCTCGTCGGAGTCCGATTTCATTACGGGGCAGGTGTATTACATTGACGGCGGTACTGTGATGTTATAAATAATACTGAATAATTAGATAGAAAAAGAGGGGGGTTTTTGCCCCCCTCTTTCTTTTGCTTTCCAACGCGTTGGATTCTATTAATAGACGCCAAATTCCTTGGTGGCATCAATCATTGCTTTTACGTTGGCCGGGGGCACGTTTTCAATTACAGCCCCGCTCATCATGATATAGCCGCCTCCCTTAGCGCAATCGGCAACGAGTTTCTTGACGGAAGCCTTGACGTCATCCGGCGTGCCGACACTTAGAGTGGCGATGGACATATTACCGCCGATGCAGGCAACATCTCCCAGTATTTTCTTGGCTTCAGCCATATTGGTAGTATCGAATCCCCAGATAACCTTGCCCTTGGGGGCATCTTTGATGACCTTGAGGCGGGAATTGTAGCCGCCCTCCGCCCAGGGGAACGGAATGCATCCTTCGGCAATCAACCCATCGATAAGAGCTTTCAAAGTAGGCCAGTAGAACTTCTTGAACTGCTCGTCGGACATAAAACCGTCAGCGCCCTTGTGTAAGGGTATGAAAACAATAGGACAGCCGTTCACCCTGGCGTTAGCCACACCCATTTTTACCATTATCGGCGTTAATTGCTCCATGGCGCGGATAAGCTTGGCCGGCTGGCGGTACATGTCCGTTATAATGCCGCGGGTGCCGCGAAGAGTATCGCCGATGGTATCAAAAGGCGCCTTGGTGCCGCCGCCGAAGAAACCGGGGAAACCGGCGGAGGCCATCGCTGCGCCATAACCGGCGACCGTGCCTATCCATTTTAACGCTTCGTTGCCGGCATCTAACATCGCTTTTAAGGCTGCCTGTACCGGGGGTAAGCCTAAGGGCACGAAAGCCGCACCGGTGAACCCTCCGTACATTTCCGTCATATTGGTAAAAGGCGATAACATCTTCAAGCCGTCAAGTGCGCCCATCGTGCGGGGGAGAAAACTCGTTAAAAAGAAAAGAGTAGGGTCGTCAATCAGGGCATCATACTCATTGGCCTGCATGTATTCGCCCTCGAGGCACTGGTAAGAATGTTCCTTGGCTACGCCGTGACCGGGCCAGGCATACAGCTTGTAATCGACAATATCATGAAGCTTTCCTGGCGGAGATATCGTTACACTCCCGTGCGCGTCCGGCTGGAAATCCAGCACATACTTGGAAAATGAGCTCATCAGCTTGTCGTAGTCGTACATCACATCGTACGGGGTATAGCCGGCGTAATAGGCGGGGAAAAACCCCATCATGGGAAAGACCGGTACTCTATCCGGTTTCTTCAAATTAATGGCATCCAGAATCCGTTGAACCCTTGCTTTATAATCCTTTTCGGCATCGGGGCTGTTGAACTTGATGCCGGGAGGAGAAAGCCACTTGCTAATCAGGTCGTTCTTCTTTTCATCTGCGGTCATTGTTTCTAATGTTTTTTCCATTTTTCACCTCCTGTTAATATTCCATGAAGGATATTATTTTACGCTTGCCCATTTTCTGGCGAGGGCGACTCCCTCTATGGCGTCTTTGCCGGAAGCATCGGCGCCGGTGTATTTCACGATTTCTGGGGTTATCTGGCCGCCGCCTATCATTATCTTGGTCTTTTCTCTCAAGCCGGCACTCTTGATAGCGTCGATAGTCTGTTTCATGGAATCATATGCCAGTGTCAGGAAGCCGCTTAACCCGACGGTCGGTGCGCCTGTCTCTTTAATCTTATCGACGAATTTCTGTACGGGCACATCCACGCCGAGGTCGTAAACCTCGAAGCCGCTGACATCGAGCATGAAGACGACGATGTCTTTGCCGATGTCATGGATATCACCGGCTACCGTGCCGATTATGACCTTGCCGCCGGTCTTTGCGGCGCCTCCCCCAGTGAGTTTGGGCTTGACCAGTTCATTGATTTTCTTCAGTATTTCCCCGGAGTAAACCAGGTCCGGTATGAAATACTCGCCTTTTGAGAAGCGCGCCCCCACCGTTTCCATGCCCTTCCCGGCATCATTGAGAATACCCATGGGGTCGGCGCCGGCATTCAGTTTTTCCTTCACGATTGCCACAGCCTCATCTTCTTTGAGGTCGGCCAGCGCCTTGGATAAATCTTTAGCCATGTTATTTGCCTCCTATCCCTTTTATATATCGACTCTCTGTAACTTTTGTTGCAGCTTTCTATTATACGTTGCAAACCGAAATACTTCAACACATATTAGCGATTTGGAGAGAAAAATGCAAGGCTTTGCATGGCAATATTGAGGATGAAGTGATTTGCGGACAGATATGGGAGTCATGCAAATGGATTGCAATACAATTTTATCTATGATATCATAGAGAACACTCTGATATCTGGAAACGCCAGCAAACCGGAAAAAATATAGTATTAGCAAAGATAGGCAGGTGTACTTGATGCTTGCCCGGGCAGGTTAAAAAATGACGCCTTCAAAACTGGACATTCACAGCCTCATCGTTTTTTACTACGTCGCCAGCGAGGAAAGCATCACCGCGGCGGCGGAAAAGCTATGTCTTACTCAACCTACCGTTACCTATCATATCAGGTCGCTGGAAAGGAATGTCGGACTCAAACTTCTTGAGGTAAAAAGGCAGAAGGTTTCGCTGACCCGTACCGGTTCCGGCCTATTTAAATACGTGAGCGAGATTCATCATCAGATGAACGGCGCGGAAAATTATCTGGAAAACCTTAAAGAAGCCAGCCTGCGTGTTGGAATATCCACCACTTTCAGCACCTGCGTTGCTTCAGCCGCGTCGGCTTTTGAAAAACTCTATCCCCGCGTCAAGCTGATTATCAAGAGCGCTTCTTCTTTCGAGATCGCCGAAGCCGTTTTAGATTGTGAAGTAGATTTGGGAATAGTGGTCAGCACGGATTACGGCAACCCCAAGTTGAAATCGGTGGTGCTGTCTTCACAGGAGAAACTGGTCCTCGTGGCGTCGCCTTCCAGCGCTATTGCGCAAAGACCGCGACTGGCATTCGCCAACCTTTGCGGCTACCCCCTGGTACTGGGCCCGGAAACATCCGCCACGCGTCAGATAATCCTGAAAAGAATCCGGGTAGGGGGTTGCCACATGCCGTCGCCGATTATCGTAGAGGTGAACAGTTCCGAGTGGGGGATTAATCTCGTGGAAAACGGTGAAGGGGTGGGTTTCCATCATATCAGGAGCGTGGAAAGGTCTATTGCCGAGGGCAGGTTGAAAATACTGCCTCTCTCCGGCGATATCTTTGTTGGCGTGGAAGCGCTGTTGCGCGCCGATGCCCCGGAACACCCCATGGCGGAGAAGTTTGCTTTGCTGGTCAGGAGAGCGCTGGAGAAAAAACGCGAGAAATCGGCGGCGCAGGCTGCCAGAAACTAGCGCTTAACGGGTAAGCTTGAAAGCCTCCCGGATGTCTTCCGCCACCATCTTTCTTTTAGACTTTTCAATAAGGAAGTTTTTGCCCGCCGGTGTGTAAGAGGGCAGGACTCTTTTATCTTCGTAATAGTAAGCCTGCCCCCTGATTTTATAGGTGGACCCGGCCGGTATCACTCGCTTCCCCGTCTTTTGCTTCCAGATACCGTTCATCATTTTAATAGCCACATCACCCATGAGCATGTACACTTTAACGTCAGGGAAAAGGGCTATCTCTTGTGCCAATAACCTCGAGCAGTTTTTCATGGTTTCCGGGGAAACGGCGTACTGTGTCTTGCCGCACTTTATCGCCGTGGTGATATAAACGCCCAAATAAAGGATATCCTGTATTGACGATACGTTTGCCCCGGCGTCTTTAAATGCCTGGAGGGTAGTCTGTAGGTAAAAAGGACTGCCGGCAGCGTAAAAATAATCCGCCTTATCATTGGGCGGGGCTTCCGTTATCATCAGGACTTTGATCTTAACCGGATCGATTTCTACCGCCGGTATGATATAGCTTTTTTCATCCACGTCCGCGCAGGGGAAGTCAACGCATCTAATATCATCGCTGATTTTCATGATTTTCTATTTTAACATTAAAGATGAATGATAAACTTACATTCATCCGAGCCAGTTATGGCCGTTTTTTTATAACGCTTTGCAGGCTATCTCGGCTATATCGTAAATTTCTATATTTTCACCGTACTTTTTTACGGCGTCTCTGAAGTTCCTGACGCACCAGGGGCAGGAGGTGACCAGCGCCGTAGCGCCGGTGGATTGGGCTTCCTTCAGCCTTTCGTTGGCGGTCCAGAGGGCGAAGTCGGGGTTTGCCTGACTGACGCCGGCTCCCGCCCCGCAGCACCAGGCATTTTCTCGGTTGCGTTCCATTTCCACTAACTCGATGCCCGGGATGCTTTTCAGGACATTCCGCGGAGAATCGTAAATGCCGCTTTCGCCCAGGTGCCTGCCCAGGTGGCACGGGTCGTGATATGTGACTTTTAGCGGCACTTTTTTGGTAAACTTGAGTTTTTTGTCTTTAATTAAAACGTCGAGATATTCCGCCGTGTGCAGGGTATCGAATTTCATTTCGATATTCATTTTAGGGTAGAGTTTTTTAAACGTGCTGTAACCGTCCGAGCAAGATGTAATGACCTTACCCGCGCCCAGCGAATTAAAGGTCTCTATAAAGTGTTCCGCGTACTTGGTGAACTCGCCGTCATAGCCGATTTCGTAGGCGCGGCCGCCGCAGCAGGACTCTTCCGCCCCCATGATGCCCGCATCAATCCCGGCGGCTTCCAAGAGCTTTATGGCGCTGCGGGGTATTTCCCATAGCTCGGGGTCGAATGAAAGCATGCAGCCGGCATGGTAAACGACATCCGTTTTTTCTTTGGCGGCATCTTTGATTTTAAGGTCTTTAGCCCAATCGCCGCGTTCCGCTTTAGCTTTACCGAAGACGTTATCATCCTTCTTCAGGCTTTCCACCATGACCATGTAGGCGGGATTTAGGTTGCCCTGCGTGACCGCCTCCGAGCGGAGCGCCTGCACGGTCTCGAAGATGTGCTGGTGATGGTAAACGCCGCACTGCTGCTCGCAGGAAAGGCAGCCGGTGCAGGCATAGATACGTTCGCGGGTGTCATCATCGTCTAAATTCAGAACACCGTTAGCGACACCCCTCGCTATCAGCATTTTCCCCGAAGGAAAGTAAGACTCAAGCTGGTATTTTTCGCCGGCCGGGCAGGCGGGGGAAAATATATTAAGGACATCCTTGCAGGTGCCGCAGTGCGTGCACCCGTAAAGCCATTCCTGCAAATCTTTCAAAGCCATTACGGTCTCCTTTGATAAGAAGTCTCCCGGTTATTCCCGGGGCATGCCCCAGCGGCCGGGGTTCATGATATTGTTCGGGTCGAGGGCAGCTTTAATGCGACGATGCAGCTTCAGCCAGTCCGGACTGACCTTTTCTTCGAGTTTCCTTACCGCCCAGACCGGGGTTTTATAAGGGATGTAGCCTGTCTCCAGAACCAGTTCGAGTTGCTCCGCGCACAAGTCCTTGATGCGTTCCACCAGGGCGGGGTCGCCCTTGTCATATGGTAGCATCCAGCGCAGTCCCACGAAGTGCCCTTCGTTCATGATACGGGTATAGCAGGTGCGGGTAATATCGTATTTATCCTGGAGCTCGCAGCCTTTTTTCACTGTCTCCAGCCATCGGCTCATGGGCCCGTAAGTCCCCACCCACATCAGACCGCCGCCGGAGCTTAAAACACCCAGCGCCTGCATGGGGAAGGCCGCGGTAGTACTGGGCATGGTCTCCGGGCCGGTGAATTTATAGCTCTGGCACTTGGCATCAACGGCTTCCCCGATAGCTTCGGCTTTGGCGTTGAGTTCTTTTTCGTTGTTGCCGGTGAGTTCGGCGGTAATGACGAACTCCGGTTCTTCCCCCTCGCGTTTAACAGCCGGATATAGGTCCATTTTCCGGTGTTCGTAAGCCGCTACGCCGGCTTTATTCAATGTGAAAGACGTGCCGATAAGGTCGTCGGGGATACGGGTACGGATAATCGACTGGAGAATTTCATTGGCTCCTTCAAGGTCCATCGGCATGTAAGTTAGAGCTGTATTGTAGGGCGGGTTAGGCCAGAGGCTGACCGCCATTTTAGTGATGACGCCGGTGGCTCCCTGCCAGCCCAGGAAAAGCCCGTCCAGTTCGGGGAAGGGGGCGATAGCCTGCCAGGTCTTGCTGGCGGCGCAGGAGCCGATTCTCACCAGTTCGCCGGTAGCCAGCGCCACTTCCAGTCCGGTTACCCAGTGCGAGGCGGCGCCGTAGCGAAACGAAAGGTTATCAAGTCCCTGCACGATAGCGTTGGCGATAACGCCGGTGGAGGGCGGTGAAAAGGCGTACGTGTATTTCAGCGTGGGATGATTTTTATTCAGGAAGGCTTTCATCTGTCCGAAGGTAACGCCGGGCTCGACCAGAGCATACATATCGGCTTCGCTGACCTCGATGATATTGTTCATTCTCTTGAGATCGAGAGAGATGCCACCGTTAAGTGGAATGGTCAACCCGCCGACATTCCCGCCGGCGATATAGGGAATAACCGGTATCTTTTCCTGGTTGGCAAGCTTTAGGATTGCCTGCACTTCTTCTACCGATTGCGGCAGAACAACGATATCCGGCGAATGAGACTCCGCAAACGTAAGGTCGTAGGAATAGATATAAAGGTCGGCCGGATTGGTGGAAACGAACTGACTGCCGACAATTTTATCCAGCTGGTCGATAAGCCTGGATTTTACGGCTTCTATCATTTTACCGTCCTCCCTGTATCATTATTTTACTCGTGAAAGTATAGCAATATGAGCTTCATTAATCCTTTTCATCTCACTTTGGCGTCTGAAGTTTGCCCGGGCCGAATGAAGAGTAGTCCAGGTCATAGAACTGGCGGCATACCGCGAAATACCCCAGGTGACTACCTCCCATGACCAGCTTCGCTGCCGGTGCGTCGCGGTAATACTTCTCGTAGTGGTTCACCCGGATATAGCCATAACAGCCCATTATTTCCATTCCCTTCAAAATCAGTTCCGCAGCTGTCCT
>Ga0154618_110_pt1 | contig 8789 bp, 8 predicted proteins | sample Rifle2008BG13ft_FD_116047 | JGI IMG/M metagenome (GOLD analysis project Ga0154618, IMG submission 116047) | Chloroflexi bacterium RBG_13_51_52 | reverse complement strand
TCCATCGCCGATGCTGGGGCAGCACACCGAGGAAATTCTGCTTAAGCTGGGGTATAAACCTAAAGACATTGCTGAACTGGAAGCACAGGGAGTGATAAAAATTAAGCGGAAAAAGGCAAAGAAGTAATCCGAGTTTTACTTCGTAACAGTCATAACCAGCTTATAATCCGAGCTGGCTATTTGCTTACCGTATTCGGGATAAGGCTCAAGCTGAAAACTAATTTTGAACTGAATAAAATAGTCCTGGGCAATTGCATCGCCGCCGGGTTGGGTTAAAGTCATTCCCGCCGCCGACCCCTTATACTTGATGAACATCCGGCATTTAGCTTCTCCAGCCCAGATACATTCAACACCCCTGGCACACCGGCTATCTGCGGCAACTTCAACAAATTTGAGCGTCAAGACTTCGCTATTGATAACGGCTGTTTGGCCCAAAGGTAGAGTAAATTCCTGCCCTAATGAAGCGGTAATTTTATCAGTTGAACATGATAAACCAGCTGCCATCAGGAGAAAAGAAACTGTTAGAAATCCAATGAGGGAAAATATCCGTTTTAACATGGCTACTCCAGCACTATACGTGCATCGACCGCCAGAGCGGAGTTTTTATAGGCAAACACCGGGTTAAGGTCGATTTCTTTTATTTCCGGCGTTTTTTCAACCAGGGCGGAAAGCTTTAAAAGGACATCCACCAGCGACGGTATGTGCGCCGGGTCCTGCCCGCGGTAGCCGTTTAGCAGAGCGTAACCCTTGATTTCCTTAATCATTTCCTCGGCGTCACGCTTGACGATGGGAATCAGCCGGAAAGAAACGTCCTTCAATACCTCGACGAAGATGCCCCCCAGTCCGAACATGATAACGGGCCCGAACTGGGCGTCCTTGAACATGCCGACGATTACCTCGATGCCCTGTTTAGCCATGCTCTGCACGGTAACCCCTTCGATTTTAGCTTTGGGGAATTTCCGGCGGACGGAAGCCATGATTTCAGCGTAGGCTTTTTTCACTTCCGCTGCGCTTTTTAGTCCCACCTTAACGCCCCCAGCATCGGTCTTGTGGGTGATATCCGGCGAGGCTATTTTCAAGACCACCGGAAAGCCGATTTCGCCGCTGATTTCAACGGCCTCTTTTTGCGATTTAGCTAGTCGCGTCTCGACGGTTTTTATTCCTGCACCTTTAATGACCTGCTTGGCTTCGATTTCCGTCAAAAGGACCCTGTCCTGCTTCTTGACGTCCTTAATAGTGCTAAGCGTGTTTTTCATGCTTCCCCCTGACCAGTTAATGATATCATTTTCCGGCAACAACATCGAGGTAATTCCGGTACCACACCAGGTAATGCATTACCCTGGCGGCGCGGCGGGCGTTGGCGCAGACGATAAATTTCCCTTTGCGAAAGAGCGTGGTTACCTCGGGGTCGCTGAAACCCCGCCACTGCCACATCATCACCACCGGCTTCTCGTATTGCTCCACCTTCTCCCGGATTAAGCCTATATTCTTTTCTTCCTTTGCGCGGTAAGCTTTTATCCCCTCAGGATTCAGTCCCAGCCGCCCGGCGAGAAGAGACTTGTCCATGATTATCGGCGCAAGCAAAAAGATGAAGTCCAGGTTTTTATCCTCCATCATCACCGACAACAGATTGGTAACGACCGACATTTCCGCAGCGCTGGGCCCAGCCATGTCCACGGGATTGCGGCGGGGCCAGCGCGAAGAAAGCAAGCCATCCAATTTAGTAACCGTCGACGGTTCCAGTTTGCCGATAGCCAGCCCTTCCTTCTCGCAGGCCTCGGCAGCTAATGCCCCCGGTCCCCCGCCGATGCTTAAGATGCCCGTCCGGCTGCCGCGGGGAAGGGGACTGTTAAGTAACGCGTAAACGACGTCGCAAAGCTCGTCGTCGTCCTCAACCCGGATAACGCCGGACTGCTTGAAAGCGGCAGTATAGACCGCATCTGCGCCGGCGAGCGCTCCGGTATGCGACATCACGGCCCTGGCCGATTCCTCGGTGCCTCCCACCTTGACGACGACAATCGGTTTGCGGGGGGTGATTTTCTTAGCCAGGTTAAAGAAACGACGCCCGTCACGCAGTCCTTCAAGATATAAAGCGATTATTTTAGTGTCCTCGTCATCGGCGAGATATTCCAGGTAGTCCTCGGTAATCAGGTCGGCTTCGTTGCCGGTGCTGATATACTTGCTTAAGGCAATGCCGGTTTCCGCCAGACTGCGAACTATCTTGAGGCAGGTGCTGCCGCTCTGGGCGAGAACGGCTACCTCACCCTTGGGCATTTTACCGAACTGCCCGAAGGTAGAAAGCTGCGTCCCGGTATCGGCGTGACCCATGCTGTTGGGGCCGATAAAATGAATCCCCCCCTCCCGGGCGATGTCCGCCACCTCCCTTTCCAGTTGCCGCCCCTCCTCGCCCATTTCCCCGAAACCGGAGGTGATAATGATAGCGGTTTTCACGCCCTTGGCAACACACTCCCGCATGACGCTAGGCACTATTTTCTCCGCCACGACAATCACGGCTAAATCAATCGTATCCGGTATGTCCGTCACGCTGCGGTAGGCTTTAACGCCGACCACTTCCGGAGAACTCGGGTTGACCGGATAGATACGCCGACTTTTCACGTTCAGGAGACCCCGCATGGCGTTATTGCCCCAGGACCCCTGGGTATTGGATGCCCCGATAACGGCAACGGTCGCCGGAGAAAACAGACTATGCCAGCTTTCTGATGTTACGCGCGGTGAATTATTCAAAGTCGTACCTCATGTAAATCAAGACTCCGCCCTTGTATACTAGGCTCCGCCGTCGATATCAATAGCTTTACCGGTAATGTAAGCCGAATGCTCGGAAACGAGAAAATAAACGAGGTCGGCTATTTCTTCCGGCTTGCCGAGGCGTCCCAACGGCACGCGGATGCCGGGCTTTTTCAGTTCCTCTTCAACGGCTTTTTCCAGGGCGATGCCCCGGGCTTTCGCCCGCTTGATAATCTCCTGGTCTCTTAGATTAGTATCAAAACCGCCGGGATTAATGATATTGACATTGATTTTATATTGCGCCAACTCGGCAGCTAGAGTCCTACCAAGGCCCAACATACCGTGCTTCGAGGCGCAGTAGCCACTGCTACCGGCATAGCCCTGCGTCGCCGCTTTGGAACCGATGAGCACGATTTTCTTGCCCTCTCCATCGGGAATCATGGTCCTGGCAACCGCGCGGGAGATAAAAAACGAGCCTGTCAGGTTGATATCGATAATCGCCCGCCAATCTTCTTCCGAAAGGTCGGTAATGGGCGTAGTCATCGAGCCGCGAATGCCGCAGCAATGCACCAGAAAGTCTATTTTACCGAATTTCTCCAGAGTTTTAGCCACGGCATCATCCACTTCTTTACCGCTGGCGATATCAGCCACCAGAGCCAGACCCTTCCTGCCCTGCGCCTTGATTTCTTCTACCACGGCATTAAGTCCACCCCACCCTTCGTCCCCGGGCCAGATGCTTTTAGGTGCGGCATATTTATCGAGGACTGCCACATCGGCGCCTTCTTTAGCCAGGCGCACGGCGATAGCGCGGCCCATGCCTCTTTTGCTGGCGGCTCCGGTGACCAGAGCCACTTTTCCTTCAAGACTGCCCATATACCCAGACTCCTTATTTTTGCTTCAGTATATTGAAACTATACTAGCATTATAACTGCGGACAGTACAGATATCAAAAATACAGCCTGCCGGTCTATCTGGGGAAAACTCGTTTGATTCATTCCGTGTAAATATTTCAATAAGCATATAAAAAATATTATGTTTCTCGAGGCTAACACGCCGCATGTTATGTAAAAAAAACCACTTGTTTTAGTAAAACAATTGTGCTATTATCGGGTTGAGGTTAAAGATGACAACGGAAAGAGAAAAAGCGCTGGAACTGGCTATCGGACAGATAGAAAAGCGGTTCGGCAAGGGCTCTATCATGAAACTTGGAGAAGCCGCCGGACTGCCGCCGATTGAAGCCATTCCAACCGGCTCACTGGCCTTGGACCTCGCCCTCGGTATTGGAGGGATACCGAGAGGCCGTATCACGGAAATATTCGGACCCGAGTCGTCGGGAAAAACTACCCTGGCACAGCATATTATCGCCGAAGCTCAAAAAAAGGGGGGCACGGTTGCCTATATAGATGCCGAGCATGCCCTCGACCCAGCTTATGCCGCTAACTGCGGCGTCAATGTTAACGATCTTCTCATCTCACAACCGGATACCGGCGAACAAGCCCTGGAAATCACCGAAGCACTGGTAAGAAGCAGCGCCGTCGATGCGATAATCATCGATAGCGTGGCTGCACTGGTCCCCCGGGCGGAAATCGAGGGGGACATGGGAGATCCGCAAATGGGACTGCAAGCCCGCCTGATGTCGCAAGCTTTGAGAAAACTGGCTGCCGCCATCGGTAGGGCCGGGACAGCGGTGGTATTCATCAACCAGCTCCGGGAAAAAGTCGGCATCGTTTTCGGTAATCCGGAAGTAACCACCGGAGGCAGAGCGTTAAAGTTCTACAGTTCCACGAGAATAGAACTGCGGCGCGCCGAGATCATCAAGCAGGGAAATGTAGCTATTGGCAATCGTGTAAAAGCCAAGGTAGTAAAGAATAAAGTTGCCCCGCCTTTCCGCACCGCCGAGTTCGACATCATGTTCGACCACGGTATTAGTCAGGAGGGCAATATCATTGATACGGGTATCGAGATGGGCATTATCAATAAAGCCGGCTCCTTTTTCTCTTATGGTGACATCCGCCTCGGGCAGGGGAGGGAGAGTGCCAAAGGGTATCTCAAGCAGAATCCCGAGCTTGCCAAAGAAATTGAAGAGAAGATAAGAGCTTCAGCCGGCACTGCCCAACTCGTACCATCAGCAGAAGATTAGAATTATACGGCAGTAAAACTAACCGAAAAAATAAGGTTAACAAGGCTGAAGCAAAGGCTTCAGCCTTTTGTATTTAAAATAAGGCTAAACCGGATGAGTAAAATAACAGGAATAAAGACAGGCAAGAGCAGGGAGAAGCGCGTTAACGTTTACCTCGACGGGAAATTTACCCTGGGACTGCTGGCAGAAACAGCCCTGAAAGAGGGACTCAAAGAAGGGCAGGAAATAAACGAAAGCCAGCTGGAACAGTTAGGAACTCAAGACCGTTTTCAGCGCTGCCTGAACGCAGCGACCCGCTTCCTGGGATACCGTCCGCGTAGCGAGGCGGAAATAAGGCAGCGTTTGCAGCGTCGCGGATACGATGACGAATATATTGAAAAAACTATTGTTTGGTTAAAAGAGCGGGGGCTGGTGGACGATATCGCCTTCGCCCGGTTCTGGAAAGAAAACCGCGAAGCATTCAGTCCGCGCAGCCGGCGTATGACAAAACTGGAACTAAGGCGTAAGGGACTTAGTAGCGATATTATCGAAAAGGTCATCGGTGAAATCGATGAAAAAGATAGCGCCTACCGGGCGGCTTTGAAAAGGGCGCCCCGTTTATCAACAAACGATTATCAGGTCTTCCGCCAGCGCCTGGGCGCATACCTGGGGCGGCGGGGCTTTAATTACAGCATCATCAATGAAATAACAGAAAGGATATGGAAAGAGCATAATAATATCTCAAAATAGTTAATAGCCAAGCAGTTTAAAAGTTAATGCCATATGTGACAGAGTAAAAAATAAATAATTAAACGTCTTTTAAAAGGAGGGATGAAGTGGATGCAGTATTAGTATATTTAGCCATCGGCTTTGCCTTCATCATCGGTGCAATATTAGGCGTAGTAGGCCTTTTCCTTTTACGCCGCGTACTCTTTAACCGGCAGATGCGCATTGCCGAGAGGAAAGCCGTAAAAATGGTCTCGGAGGCCAGGAATGAAGCCAAGGGTATCCTTCAGGAAGCCCAGAATGAATCCAAACGTCTCAAATCGACAGCCGATACCGACTATCGAGAGCGGCGCGCTGAAGTGCAGCGACAGGAAAACCGGTTGAACCAGAAATCGGAGACGCTGGACCGCAAATTGGAAAACGTCGATCAACGCGAAAGAAACCTGGTCAACCGGGAGAAAGAAATCGAGACCAACCGCGCCCAGGTTGCAGAGCTTAAAGACAAACAGCTCAAACAACTGGAGCTTATTTCCAAGATGTCCAGCGCAGAAGCCAAGGAAATGCTGCTCGGCGCTATGGAGATCGAGATGCAGAACGAGGCATCCCGGCGCCTGCGCCAGTGGGAAAACAAACTAAAGGAAGAGTCCGACCAGAAAGCGCAGGAAATTCTATCAATGGCAATACAGCGCAGCGCCTCGGAAATTGTGGCGGAATCCACGGTTTCGGTCGTGCCTCTGCCTAACGATGAGATGAAAGGCAGGCTCATCGGTAGAGAAGGACGCAACATCAGGGCGCTGGAACAGGCTACCGGGGTAGACCTCATCATCGACGATACGCCGGAAGCGGTAACGATATCCAGCTTCGACCCGGTACGCCGCGAGATAGCACGCGTTGCCTTGAACCGGCTCATCCAGGACGGCCGCATACACCCGGCGCGTATCGAAGAAATGGCCGCTAAAGCCAAGAGTGAAGTAGATGCCGATATCCAGAAAGCCGGCGAGCAGGCGGTTTTACAACTAGGAGTACAGCTTCACCCCGAGCTTATTAAGCTGCTGGGCCGGCTAAAATACCGCACCAGCTACGGTCAAAACGCTCTGGAACACAGCACCGAGGTTGCCTACCTTGCCGGTATGATTGCCGCGGAACTGGGAGCCAATGTTAATACCGCCAAGAAGGTCGGTTTATTGCACGATATCGGCAAAGCCGTCGATAGAGAAGTCGAAGGCACCCACGCAGCCATCGGCGCCGACCTCGTCAAGCAATGGGAAAAGTCGCCGGAGGTGCTCAAAGGCGTCGCCGAGCATCACCTGGAGACCAGCGATACCAGCATCTGGGGCTACATAGCTTCCGCTGCGGACGCCATCAGCAGCGCCAGACCGGGCGCGCGGCGCGAGTCTCTGGAAAGCTACCTGAAACGGCTCAGGGCGCTGGAAGATATCGCCGACAGCTTTAACGGCGTCGAGAAATCCTACGCCATCCAGGCCGGACGCGAGGTGCGTATCCTAGTAAAGCCGGAAGCTATCGACGACCTGGGAGCCATGAGACTGGCAAGAGACATCGTGAAAAAGATAGAGGAGACGCTGGACTATCCGGGGCAGATAAAGGTTACCGTGCTCCGTGAGACCCGGGCGGTAGACTACGCTAAATAAAAAATGAACATATTAGCTATAGGCGACATCATCGGCCGGCCGGGGCGGCAGGTCATTAATATGCATCTGCGGGCCATACGCAAGCAGTACAAGATAGAAATTATCATCGGCAACGCGGAGAACACCGCCGGCGGTTTCGGCCTGACACTGGATACCGCCCAGGAACTGCTGGATGCCGGTATCAATGTCCTTACCTCCGGCAATCATATTTTCGCTCAGAAAGAAATCATCCCCTACCTGGATTCGGATATGCCTATCCTGCGGCCGTTAAACTATCCGGCCGGGGTGCCGGGAAGGGGCTATATGGTGTTCGGAAAAGCTTTGATAGTCAATTTGATAGGCCGGACATTCATGAACAGCTACGACTGCCCCTTCCGGGCGATGGACAAGCTGCTGAACGAACTCGACAATAAACCCAGGATAATTATCGTCGATTTTCACGCCGAGGCGACCTCCGAGAAGGTTGCCATGGGGCGTTACCTGGACGGGCGGGTTAGCGCGGTACTCGGCACGCATACGCACGTGGGCACCATCGATACACAGATATTGACCGGGGGCACCGCGTATGTCACCGACATCGGCATGACCGGACCAACCGATTCGATTATCGGGGACGATGCCGATGCGGTAATTCAGCGTTTCCTTACGCAGATGCCGCACCACCTTACTGTAGGCAAAGGGAAACCGGTACTCAACGCCATCCTCGTTGAGGTTGATGAAGTCAGCGGCAAGGCGACCGCCATCAAGCGCATCCAGCAGGAGTTGAAAGAATCGTGAGCCTGGTGGACCTGCACATCCACTCCACTGCTTCCGACGGTAAATACAGCCCGGCAGCCATCATCGGCAAGGCAGCGGAAATCGGCTTAAAGGTAATATCGCTGACCGACCACGACTCCATAGATGGTATTGAACCGGCTCTAAAAGCCGCTAAAAATTACCCCGACCTTACCTTCATACCCGGCGTGGAACTAAGCACCGAACTTACCGACGGCGAAGCACATATCCTCGGATATTTTATCGATTACACCAGCCGCGACTTTCAAAAAGAGCTGGAGAAATTCCGCGATTCCCGCCTGGGCAGAGGACAGCGCATGGTGGCGAAGCTTGGTGAGCTGGGGATAAAAATCGACTGGTCAAGGGTGCAAGAAATCGCCGGCGACGGGGCTATCGGGCGACCCCACATTGCGCAGGCGCTGCTGGAAAAGGGCTATATCGCCACTTTCGAGGAGGCTTTTGATAAATACATCGGCCGCGGCGGCCCGGCTTATGTCGAGCGTGAAAAGGTAACGCCGGAAGAAGCGGTGGCGCTGATTTTACGCGCCAAAGGCCTGCCCGTACTCGCGCACCCTTTCACTGTAAAAAAGCCGGAGGCGATGGTAAAAATCCTTAAAGCCGCCGGTCTTATCGGCATCGAAGCGTATTATAAAGACAATACTCCCGCGGCAACCGAAGCCACCCTGAAGCTGGCGAAAAAATACGGGCTTATATCTACCGGGGGGACGGACTATCACGGCATCGGCGACAGCAGGGAGATAATGCTGGGCGGGGTG
>Ga0154618_112_pt1 | contig 8881 bp, 11 predicted proteins | sample Rifle2008BG13ft_FD_116047 | JGI IMG/M metagenome (GOLD analysis project Ga0154618, IMG submission 116047) | Chloroflexi bacterium RBG_13_51_52 | reverse complement strand
CGAAACAAACGGTAAACAATATAAAGTAACCGAGGGCCAGACGATAGAAATCGACCGGCTGACAGCGGACGAAGGCGGTGCAGTTAAACTGGATAAGGTGCTGCTGATTGCCGACGGCGACAACGTAACGTTCGGCAAACCGTATGTAGACGGGGCGAGAGTAATGGCCACGGTCAAGAAGAACGGCAAAGGCGATAAAATAATCGTCTTCAAATATAAAGCCAAGGTACGCTATCGCCGCAAGAAAGGTCACCGCCAGCTTTACACTAGTCTGAACATCGATAGGATACTCCCTGCCGGAGTAGAAGACGTTGTAAAGCCGGTGAAGAGGACACGGCGCAAGAAGACAGAGGAGAAAGCAGATGGCGCATAAAAAAGGGGCCGCCACCAGCCGGAACGGTCGGGACAGCCAGAGCCAGCGGCTCGGTGTGAAGAGATTTGCCGGGCAGGCGGTAAACGCCGGCACGATACTGGTGCGTCAGCGCGGCACGCGCATTCACGCGGGGGAAAACGTGGGGGTGGGCAAAGACCATACCCTTTATGCCATGATAGACGGCATTGTGAAATACGAGCCTACCACCAACGACAGGAGAAAGGTCAGCGTTTACGTTAGCTGAACGATATGAAAGAGAAGATACATCCTAAATTTTATAACGATGCTGTGGTAATATGTTCCTGCGGAAATAAGTTCACCACCGGTTCCACGAAAAAAGAATTGAAGGTAGACCTCTGCAGCAAATGCCACCCCTTCTTTACCGGCGAGCGCCGCATGATGGATACCACGGGAAGAGTCGAGCGGTTCAAGAAACGCTATAAGATTGAAGGCTAAAACAGGTAAATATTCCATAAAGGGAGGAGCCCCGGTAATTCGGGACTCCTTTTTGTTTAGACAACATGGCAGAGAAAAAAAAGCATAGCTACGGCGGCCAAGCGGTAATCGAAGGGGTAATGATACGGGGGAGGACTTCCGTGGTTACGGCCGTGCGGCGTCCCGGCGGTGAAATAACCACTAACGTAAAACCTCTGCCCTCCACGACAGTGAATAAAGCGCGGCGCACGCCGCTGATACGGGGTGTGGTAATTCTTATCGAGGCGATGGTAATAGGGATTCAAAGCCTGCTGCATTCCGCCAATGTCTCCATGGAAGAAGAGGAAGAAAAAATACCCGCTAAAGTCATCTGGGGCATGATGGCAATCGCCGCAATCATGGCAGTGCTCCTCTTTTTTATCGCGCCTCTTTTTCTTACGGGACTGATAAATAATGCTATACCCAACTCGCTGGTCTTCCATATCATCGAAGGCGTTATAAGGCTGGTGATTTTCCTGGCTTACATTAAAGTTATTTCATATTTACCGGATATCAAACGGGTATTTACCTACCACGGCGCCGAGCATAAAGCCGTCAACGCTTACGAGGCAGGCGTGCCGATGGAGGTTGATGCCATCAAGACGTACAGCAAAGCCCACGTGCGCTGCGGCACCAGTTTCCTGTTCCTGGTATTTATAGTAGCCATCATCATATTTACTTTCGTGGGACGCCAGGCGCTGTGGCTGATGTTGCTATCGCGGGTGGTGCTGCTACCGGTTATCATGGGGATAGGATACGAGATAATTTACTTCGGCGCCAGGCATGCCAAGAACTGGTTGATGAAAATAGCCCTGGCTCCGGGACTATGGCTCCAGGCGATGACAACCGGCGAGCCGGATGATAAACAACTGGAAGTGGCGATAGCTGCCCTCAACAAGGCGGTGGAGATAGACCGGGCGGAGGAAACGTCACAGGCAGCTTTACCTGATACGTCTATCGGTCCTTGAGGTCGTCCCCGGTCAATTCCCGGTAGAAGCAGGTCTTATTGCCGGTGTGGCAAACGGGTCCAGTAGGCGTAGCTGTCACCAGCAGCGAGTTATTTTCGCAGTTATATTTGACGTTTTTCACTTTAATGATGTTGCCGGAAGTCTCCCCTTTGTGCCATAGCTCCTGCCGACTGCGACTGTAGAACCAGACTTCTTTGCTTTTCATGGTACGGCGCAGCGATTCCTCATTCATATAGCCCAGCATTAACACCTCGCCGGTGGCGGCATCCTGAATGATGGCGGGCACAAGCCCTTTTTCATCGAATATTACGTTTTTCATCGATATTTACCCTTGACCCAGATACAGCTTATCACAGCTGGTCGATTTCCGAAAGCGCCTGTTTCAGTTTTATATCCCCGGTATATAGCGCTTTACCGACAATAGCACCCTCGGCGCCGAGCTTTTTCAACATCGTTAAATGGTTCAGTGTAGAGATACCGCCGGCAGCAATGACAGGCAAACCGAGGGTATCAATCAACACGGATATAGCGGAAAAATTCGGCTCCGTAAGAGTGCCGTCACGTTCAATATCGGTATAGATAAAGCGCCTGACGCCTATTTTCACCATAGACTCCGCCAGTTCCACAGCGGAAAGACCGGTATCCTTTACCCAGCCGCGCGTGGCAATCATTCCGTTGCGGGCATCAATGCCGACTATAATAGAGTCGCTATAGCGGCGGCAGGCATCGGTGATAAGCCCCGGGTCTTCAACGGCAGCCGTGCCGAGGATAACGCGGTCGATACCGCTTTTTAACAGCGTTTCAATCGTATCAATCCTGCGGATGCCACCGCCCAACTGGACCGGGATGAGCATCGCGTCGGTTATATTCCTGATGATTTCCAGATTAAGGATTTCGCCGGAAGCCGCGCCATCAAGGTCAACGAGATGGAGGCGGGGGGCGCCCATCGACTGCCATTTTAAGGCGACATCAAAAGGGTCATCGGAAAACACCGTCTCCTGGTTATAGTCGCCCTGATACAGGCGAACGCACCTGCCGTCACGTATATCTATGGAAGGTATAATATCTATTTCAGACCTCTTTTCAACTCAAACTATGCTGAAATTATAGCACCTTATGATAAACGTGAACAACGAAAAGATATTATCCCAATAAAATATAATTCATTTTATTGCTACGATTTATACGTTATGATTGGATTTGACACATTTCTAGCTGTGGTGATAAGCTATCGGCGAGCATTTATTCTATCGATATATATTTTGAGAATAACAGGAGGAGAACATAAACCATGCCGAATCCATCAATTCCAAAACCAGTAATGATTCTTATCGGAGTTATCGTGCTGGTGGTAGCCATAATCGTCGGGGTGCGACAAATATCATTTATGATAGACCAGTTTAAATACGGCTACCCGTATTCATCACAATTTACCGAATCAATACAGGAATTAGCATTTACATTCGTCAATTTCTACTTGTGTTTTGCCGGCATTATGGGGGCACTGGCTTTTATCGTGCCGACCTGGGCGGGGCGAAAGCTGTATAGAACCGGATACGCTTTATCGGATGAGGAGACCGTGCCCAAAGCCTACCGCGCGGGAGGCATTAACCTGATAGTAGCCGGAGTTTTAGCGATAGCTGTATACGTCTGGATATTCCAATCTTATAATTTTTATTCCAACGATGTATTATTCCCGGTTGTCTTGCTTGTCCTCGGTATCACGGGAGTGATAGGCGGTATCAACCGGAAAACCTAAAGTCAGATATTTTAATTTATTACGATAATGAGAGGTGACGGAATATGGCCGAGGAAAAGGTATCAAGCGTAGTACAAGCAAAATTGATGCCGGGCGAGGTGGTTATCGGGCAGACCAGGACTAATATATCCGATCTTGTGGCTACGGATAAAAGAATCTTGAGGTTTTCGAGCAACAGCTTTGAAGCACTCGATTATTCCGATATATCCGGTATTAGATACGGGACGTTTAGAGGAAGGAAAATAAGCTCACGTATTTTGGTCGTTTTTTGCGACCTGATATTGATAGGTATCGCTATCGGCGTCTGGGGCGCTTACTTTGACGAGAGCGTGAGGAATGTTACTGCAGCTAATGCTGTTTTAATATCGATAGTCTGCGGTGTTTTCGCTTTATTGAGCATAGTATTCGTGTTCGCTTACGATTACGGATATTACCGGATAGAGAGCGTAAAAATAGGAAAGAACATGGAAAAGTACTGGAGCGTAAGGTATCCCGTGTTCAACAGTGCACGTGTGGATAAATTTTTCCAGGCGATGAGCGAAAAAGGCGGCATTACTTTTAATAAAAAGAAGTGACCAGTCCACTTTTCCAAGCCAACCTGTGACTAAATTGTATGTAGATTCTTATTGACAATCAGGATATTGCGTGCTAAAATACAAATACCATCAACCGTTATGGCGGTGAGTAAGAAGCTGATACCTTAACAATATAGAGAGTCGCTTGGATCGGAAACGACCGAGACGGCAAAATAGAGTGAAATTATCCGATGCCCTCTCTGTTGAATTTGAGAGGGTTTTTTGTTTAAGGTAGTGAAATGCTTAAAACTGGTTTTATAGGCGCTGGAACAGTCGGCACGGCCCTGGCGGTCCTTCTAAGCCGCAAGGGTTACGAGTTCGTCGGCGCGTCCAGGCGGAATAAAACAGCAAAAACAAGCAAGTCTAGGCTAATCAGCAACCTGCGTATACTGGACGATAATCAGGCAGTGGCGGATGCCGCCGAAATCGTTTTCATCACCACTCCCGATGATGCTATCGCCAAAGTTGCCGCCGAGGTACGCTGGCACCGAGGCCAGAGTGTCGTTCATTGCAGCGGCGCTGACTCCGTAAACATTCTGGAACCCGCCCGAAAGTCCGGCGCTATGGTGGGTTGTTTTCATCCGCTCCAGACTTTTGCCGGAATCGAACAGGCCATCGAAAATATCCCCGGGTCGACATTCGGCATAGAAGCCGAGGAACCACTGCTAGCTACACTCAAGGACATGGCTAAAGACCTGGGCGGGCAATGGATAACGCTGAAAGCCAGCGACAAGGTTGCCTACCACGCGGCTGCCGTGTTCGCCAGCAACTATACGGTGACGCTGGTAAAAATGGCCACTGATCTCTGGAAAACCTTCTCCATTCCTACCGACCAGGCGACAAAAGCGCTCCTTCCGCTAATACGCGGCACCCTCCACAACATCGAAACTATCGGAATTCCGCAATGCCTGACGGGTCCCATTGCTCGAGGAGATGTGGGAACAATCCGAAAGCATCTCGATGAAATAAGTCAAAAAGCACCGGAATTACTATTCCCTTATAAAGAACTGGGATTACAGACAATTCCAATCGCCTTAGCCAAGGGGAAAATCGATAAACAACAAGCCGGCGAGATGGAAACGTTATTAAGAAATTAATAATACATACATGGGGGTAGACAATGAGAATGATGCTGAAGAGTAAAATCCACCGGGCCACAGTAACCGACGCCAATATCAATTACGAAGGCAGTATTACCATCGACACCAGGTTAATGAAAGAAGCAGACATACTTCCTTACGAGCAGGTGCACGTTCTCAATATCAATAATGGCGCCCGCTTTTCCACTTATGCTATCGAAGGGGGAGAAGGCAGCGGCGAGATTTGCCTGAATGGCGCCGCCGCCAGACTGGCCGCTAAGGGCGATCTTGTTATTATCCTGACCTATACCAATATCCCTGAAGAACATTTGAAAAATTACAAACCCCGGATTGTACACGTAAACGAAAAGAACGAGATAGTTACCAAACTCGATGAGAAAATCTTCGTGTAGGGAAATATCGTGCGAATAACGATTAACCAGATAAAGGAAATGAAGCAAAAGGGTGAGAAGATATCCATGCTCACCGCTTACGATTATGTTACGGCTAAGATAGTAGATGAAGCCGGTGTACCCTTGATTCTGGTCGGAGACAGCCTGGGCATGGTAGTGCTGGGCTACGATTCAACGATTCCGGTGACACTGGAAGTAATGCTGCATCATACTAAAGCAGTTGTTAGAGGTGCAAAAAATGCACTCGTGGTTGGGGATATGCCTTTCATGACATACCAGATAAGCACCGAGGAAGCGATACGCAACGCCGGGCGTTTCTTACAGGAGACCGGCTGCCAGGCAGTCAAGCTGGAGGGCGGGGTAACGGTGGCGGATAAGGTAAAGAAAATCGTTGACTGCGGCATTCCGGTTATGGGACATATCGGATTGACACCACAATCCATTAACCAGTTCGGCGGGCACAAGATACAGGGAAAAACTCCCGAAGCCGCCAGCCGTCTGCTCGAAGATGCGATTGCCTTGGATCAAGCCGGGGCTTTTGCCGTAGTAATGGAGACAGTCCCGGCGCCTCTTGCGGCTTTTATTACGAAGAAAATCAGCGTTCCGACCATCGGTATCGGTGCCGGAATCGGATGTGACGGACAGGTACAGGTTATTAATGATATTCTCGGTTCATATACAGACTTCGTTCCCAAGCACGCCAGGCAGTATGCAAAAATCGCCGGTATTATGTCGGAGGCTATTTCACAATATCACAGTGAAGTAAAATCAGGTAAATTTCCTACCGAAGCCCAGAGCTTCCCCATGGATGAAAGTATTATAAAAAACCTGGACAAGTAAATAAACGTGCTCTTGTATAAATATGGAGTCCCGAGTTAAATCGGGACTCTTTTATATCTCTTCCCTTCTTTGACATATTTAATAAAGAGGGGCATAATGCGGGCGAGGCAAAAGAAATGATAGTTATTAAAACGATTGCCGAGATGCGGCAACTAAGGAAAGATGCGGCGGGGTCGGTGGGTTTTGTGCCTACCATGGGCTTTCTTCACGAAGGCCATATCTCGCTGGTAAAAAGGGCTAAAAAGGAAAACGCCGTGGTGGTGGTCAGCATCTTCGTGAATCCTGCGCAGTTCGGCCCCAGAGAAGACTTTAAAAAATATCCCCGAGATATAAAACGAGACCTTGCATTGCTGGAGCCTTTAACCGATATCGTTTTTATGCCTTCGACCGATGAAATGTACCCGAAAAATTACAGCAGCTGGGTCGAGGTCCAGGATATAACGGAGGAGCTTGAAGGGGCAGCCAGACCGGGGCATTTCCGCGGCGTTTCGACCATTGTTAATAAGCTGTTTAATATCGTTGAGCCGACTAAAGCTTACTTCGGGCAGAAAGACGCCCAGCAGGTGGCTGTCATCAAGAAGATGGTAAGAGACCTTAACATGAACCTGCAAGTTGTAGCGTGCCCTACAGTGCGTGAGAAAGACGGCCTGGCAATGAGCAGCCGGAACACTTATCTGACCTCCGAACAGCGAAGAGCGGCACCCGTACTCTATAAGGCGTTGATGCTGGCAAAAGAACTGGCAGCACAAGGCGAGAAAGATGCCGGCGTATTAAGACATGAAATGACCGAGCTTATCGAGAAAGAGTCGCTGGCGGATATTGAGTATATCAGTGTTGCTGATAACGAGACATTAAAAGAAATACACCGGATGAAACTCCCGGCGCTGGTATCGATGGCGGTGAAATTCGGCAAGACAAGGCTGATCGATAATATAGTTCTGAATAGATAGTCCCATCCTATCTGCGGATTCCTACCAATACCAAAATGACAATTATTAGCTATATGTATCTACCGACGGATTTAGCGATAACCCTTAGTTCTTCCATGAGTCGCGTAAAATCCGAGGTAGACAGCGATTGAAGTCCATCCACCAGAGCTTCCTTGGGGTTGGGGTGCACCTCGATAAGGAGTCCGTCAGCCCCGGCCGCCACAGCAGCTTTGGCAATAGCTGGAACAAGCGTGTAATGCCCGGCTGCATGAGAGGGGTCGACGATAATTGGTAGATGGCTGTTTCTCTTTAACACAGGAATGGCGGATATATCCAGAGAAAAGCGGATGCTGTCTTCGAAAGTTCTGATGCCCCGCTCACACAGGATGACCTGATTAGTGCCTTCAGCCAGTAAGTAATCTGCGGCGGTAAGCCATTCGGTAATCGTGCAGGAGAAGCCGCGTTTCAGCACCACGGGTCGGCCGCTTTTTCCGGCATTAGTCAATAAAGCAAAATTCTGCATGTTACGCGAGCCGATTTGAAGCATATCGGCATAAGAAGCCACCAGTGTAACATCTTGAGGATTTACAACCTCGGTAACGACCGGCATCCCGTACTTTTCTCTGGCTTTAACTAATAACTCCAGTCCCTTTTTCTGCAATCCCTGGAAGCTGAAGGGAGAAGTGCGTGGTTTGAAGGCGCCCCCGCGTATTATACTGGCGCCAGCCTTCTTTACGGCCGCTGCTGCATCCATAAGTTGAGTCTCACTCTCTATAGCGCAGGGTCCGGCAATAACGACAATACGCTCGCCGCCTATTTCTACATCTCCGCATTTAACTTTAGTATTTTTAGGCTGGAATTCCCGCGATGCGAGCTTATATGGCTTCATGATGCGGGTAACACTCTCGACACCGGGGAGGACGGCAAAGATATCCGTGGGTATCTGGCCGGTATTGCTGCCCAGCAGCGCGACGACGGTTTTATCCGTACCCAGGTTCAGCTGGACGCCGAGGTCCAGCGATTTAGCTTTTTGCACTACATCTTCGACTTCTTTTTTGCTGGCTCCGGTCCTCATTTCAACTATCATGGTACTTTTACACTCGCTTTTTACATATTTTAGAATATTTTCTATTAAGATGATACTAGAGCCAATATCAGGCGTCAAGAGCAGTGCCTATCGGTTTGCCCCGCGTTTAAGTGATAGAATAAAAAGGTTTATAGCAGCTATTTCAACCCAGAGAATCATATTCACGACAAGAAAGCGCTCCATCAGGCCGAATGCGCTATTAGGCTCCTGATAGACCTTGATGACAATAATGAGAATAACTGCCAGAATCGCGCTTACAAAAGTGTAGCGAAAGAGACGTTGCCAATTCTGGTCTTTTTTAATACTGGGCAAAAGACACAATAATGCCACGGGGAATAGGGAAAAAGCAGCCTGGGCAGTCAAGCCGTGGATGTGACCTTCGAT
>Ga0154618_115_pt1 | contig 8916 bp, 12 predicted proteins | sample Rifle2008BG13ft_FD_116047 | JGI IMG/M metagenome (GOLD analysis project Ga0154618, IMG submission 116047) | Chloroflexi bacterium RBG_13_51_52 | reverse complement strand
ACGGTAAATAAAGCCCCGATGCCACCGTGTGCGGCTTCTGTTTCATGTCCCATGAAGCTGCTGAAACCACCGGTGAGATTCCACCAGCCGACGCCGATTGCCAGGAGTGCCAGGAATACCAGCGGTCCCACCATCACTCTTGGAGACTCGTGCGTATGGCTGTAGTCGTGTCCCTCTTCTTTAGCGCCGCCGCGGTACTCGCCGTGGAAGGTCATGAAAATGGCGCGGAACATGTAAAATGCGGTCAGGAATACGGTTATCAATGCCAGCCAGAACAGCACCGGCTGGCTGGTCAACGCGCTGGCTAATATTTCGTCTTTGCTCCAGAATCCTGCCAGCGGCCAGATGCCCGCCAGGCTCAATGAGCCGATGAGGAAGGTAACATAAGTCCAGGGCATCGTCTTGCGCAGACCGCCCATTTCCCGCATATCGAATGTGCCGGTGGCGTGGTTCACGCTGCCGGCACCCATAAAGAGGAGCGACTTGAAGAAGGCATGGGTGAACAGGTGGAACATGCCCACCGCCACCGCTCCTTTAGCTAAAATAATAATCTCGTCATTAGGCAGGATGAGTGCTCCGTGACTTATTTCAGTGGACAACGCCATACCGACCGCCCCCAGTCCCAGCATCATGTAGCCTATCTGGCTGATGGTGGAATACGCCAGCACGCGTTTGATATCGTTAGCTACCAGTCCCATCGTAGCGGCAAAAATAGCCGTAAACCCACCGATTACCGCCACCACTCGTATCGCTTCCGGAGAAGAAATAAAGAGTGGCATGGTGCGTGCCACTAGGAAGACACCGGCGCAGACCATCGTCGCCGAATGGATGAGGGCGCTAACCGGGGTGGGACCTTCCATGGCGTCCGGTAGCCATACGTGCAGCGGGAACTGGGCGCTCTTGCCGACCGCCCCGCCGAACAGCCCGATGCAGGCCCACATTAACGCCGACCCGCCCAGAAGACCGCTGACCGCCAGGCCGTGCAGTTCTTTAATATCGAAAGTATGGCCGGTGAAATAAAGTATTAAAATCCCTGCCAGGAAACCGAAGTCGCCGATTCTGGTAACGATAAAGGCTTTCTTGGCGGCATTCGCCGCTGATGTTTTGTGATACCAGAAACCGATAAGGAGATATGAGCAAAGCCCGACCATCTCCCAGAAAACGAAGGTGAAAAGCAGATTATCGGCAAGGACCAGTCCCAGCATGGAGAAAGTGAACAACGCCATGTAAGTATAGTAGCGGTAATAACCTGCCTCATCATGCTCCATGTAGCCCAGTGAGTATATCTGCACCATCAGGCTGACCACGGAGACCACCACCGCCATGACGGCCGCAAGCTGGTCCATGATGATGCCTACATGGAAATTAAAGTTACCGATAACTATCCAGTTGACGTCGGGAACGGCAATTTCGTGGTGGGTGGCTGACATCACTGATATCAGCGACCATATGGAAAATACCGCCGAGGCAGCTATTGCCGCAATGGTGATATAGCCATAAACTCTCGACTTAGGTCTAACGAATGGCCTTATCAGCAGTCCGTTGATGATAAAGGCGAACAACGGCAGCAGCATAATCAGCCAGATTAACTGATAAGGTATCATAGCTTCCTTAAAATGTCCTTAATTACGTGCTCTTTATCCTGCGGCACCAGTATTGAATAAGCGGCTAACTCCTGTCCTATCGGCAGGCCTTCCTGCGGTATAATGCGGGTGGGAATGCCTTCACCCTCGAAGCATTCCTTCCACATCTCCGCGATGGTAAGAGTTTGCGCTTTTTTAACTTCGACCCACATACGATTATCTCCGTCAGGTTTGTTAGGGCTTACATGGCTAATACGGCGTCGCCCAGATAGAAGGGCCAGACCACGATGCTCAGGATAGCCCTCCACCAGTTCAAATCCGCAAAGGCAATGGTGAAAAGCCAGCCGGCAAACCAGAAAGCGCCCATAAAACTACCTGAAGCCTTCATTATCTTTCTCTCCCTTTTATTCCCTTTCTATAATGCTTACCACCTTAGCAGGTTGATATCATTGGTATCGATATTGGAAAAATGACGGAAAATCGCCAGTACTATTGCCAGGCCTACCGCTACTTCGGCGGCCGCTACTACCATTACGAAGATGGCAAAGACCTGCCCGGTGAGCAACTGCGGGACAACATAACTGGAAAACGCTATCAGGCTGATGTTCACGGCGTTTAGCATCAGTTCGATACACATCAGGATGATTACGGCGTTGCGCCGGGTCAGCGCGCCGAAAAGCCCGATGCAGAACAGCACCGCCGAAAGCACCAGATAATGCGTTAGCCCGATTTCCACTTATTATTTCTCCCTCGTAATAACGATAGCGCCCAGTATCGCTGCCAGCAGCAGCACCGCCCCGATTTCCACCGGCAGTATAAAGCCGTTTTCGCTGAAGAGCTTAGTTGCCAGGGGCATGGTTGTCGGCGTCAGGGGCGCTTGAGACGATATGCTCCAGGGTGTACTGGTCACCACGTAGACCAGTATTCCCAGCAATAATGCTGCCACGATAGCGGCAGGTATTTGCATCTTATTGACCGGACTGCCTTTTTGCACTTCCCGCGTCATCATAATACCAAGGATAATCAGCACGGAAATCGCGCCTACGTATACCAGTATCTGCACCGCCGCCAGGAAGTCGGCGCTAAGCGTAATATAAATCCCCGCCACAGCGATGAAGCACAGTATCAGTGACAGGGCGGCGCGGAAGACGTTGCGCAGGAATATCACGGCAAACGCCGCTACCACTATAACAACCGCCATTATCCAGAATGCAGCCGCCTGTCCCATTATTTCTTCTTCCTCTTCTCCACTATCTTTTCCACGAGCAGGGTTTGTTTAGGCAATGTTTCCGCAATTTCAGGGTGGAAATAACCGCTGGCCGGCCTTGAAGGGCTTTCCAGTAGTTCGTCATTGGACTGTACCAGTTCGGCGCGCCGGTATTTCGCTCTTTCATAGGAATAGCCCATGAAAAGGGCGTCGTATGGGCAGGCTTCGACGCATAAGCCGCACTGGATACAGTAGCCGGTATCCACCCGGTACGTTTCTACTTCATATTTGTTTTCCGCCATGTTGGTAGAGGTGACGATTTCAATGGCTCCCTGCGGGCAGGTCTTGGCGCAGGTGGCGCAGCCGGTGCATTTTTCCCGACTCCAGATAAGCTCGTTGCCGCGCGAACGGCGCGATATGTTGAGACGCTGGTCCGGGAACTGCGTCACCGTCGGGTGGCGGAGGAGGTGCTTTATTGTCACCGCCATGCCCTTGATTATGCCGATGCCGTAACGTTCAAACTTCAACTCTGCCCTGCCCCAGTTTAAAGAATTTCGACCATAATAATATCAGTACCGCCGCTATGGCGATATTAACGATTACGAAAATCCACTGTGAAATATCCGGCCAGACAACGACCTGTATGGCGGTGACGAAGAGGTTAATCAATGCCAGAGGGAAGAGGAACTTCCAAGCCAGCCCCATTAGTTGGTCGATACGCACGCGCGGTAATGTCGTCCTCGTCCAGACCATGACAAAGAAGACGACGAAAGTCTTGATAATAAACCAGAGCCAGGGCGGCAGCCATGGTCCGCGCCAGCCGCTTAAGAAAAGTGTGGCGATAATGGCGGACATGGCAATCGCCTCGGCGTATTCTACCAGGTAAAACATGGCGAATTTCATGCCGGAGTACTCCGTATGGAATCCCGCCGTTAACTCGGAATCTGCTTCCATGAGGTCGAAAGGACTGCGGTTAATCTCGGCGCAGGCGGCGATAAAGAAAATTAAAAAGCCCAGCGGCTGCACCAGTATATAAGGTATATCCTGCCCCGTAACTATCTGGTTCATGGACAATGAGCCGGACACTATTACCACGCCGACAATCGCCAGCACCATCGGTATTTCGTAGCTGACCACAGCGGCGACATTGCGCATGGCGCCGAGGAGGGAATATTTATTGCCGGAGCCCCACCCCGCCATGAACACGCCTACGGTGGCGATAGAACTGACGGCTACAACGTAGAGGATACCTATGTTGAGGTCGGCCAGCATCGCCCCATTCTGGAAGGGTACTACGGCGAAAATCACCAGCACCGGGGCGAAAGCAACGACCGGCGCCAGCCAGTGAACAATTTTATCTGCGGTGGTGGGGACGATATTTTCTTTCAGCAACACTTTAACAGCATCCGCTACCGGTTGTAAAAGTCCGAAAGGACCGGTGCGGTTGGGACCCAGGCGCGACTGCATCCGGCCCATGCCGCGGCGCTCGAGATAAATGGCGCCCATGACCATAATCAATACGAATGCGATAATAGCGACGGTGAAGAACAGCCAGTGCCACCAGTAGCCGCCCGGCCAGTCCGGGGGTGTTACCTGCATCGCCAGTGGCTGGATCAGCGCCGAATCAAATATAGCCACTATCTATCGACCTCTCCCATGGTAATATCTATGCTTCCGAAAATAATAATAAGGTCGGCTACCTTCCATCCCTTGACCATTTGCCGCAGGGCTGCCAGGTTTATCAGGCTGGTAGGGCGTATGTGGCAGCGGTAAGGAGCGATGGAGTTATCCGAGACGATATAATAACCGAGTTCTCCCTTGGGAGCCTCGATATGAGCGTATGCTTCACCGGCAGGTGGTCGGATAAGGTGGGGCACATCCGCTTTAACGGGCCCCTTCGGGACCTGCTTCATCGCCTGCTGTAAGATACGCAGGCTCTGCCGCATCTCTTCAATCCTTACACGGTAGCGGTCGTAACAATCGCCGTTCTCACAGGTCGGGATATCGAACTCGAAGCGGTCGTATATTGAATACGGGTCGTTCCGGCGTATATCCCACTTGATGCCGCTGGCGCGCGCCACCGGACCGCTGATGCCGCAGTTTATAGCAGTGTCTTTCTCCAGAATGCCCACGCCCTTGGCGCGGGCCAGCAGAATTTCGTTCAGCTTGAGCAGGTTTTCGTATTCCTCGATAAATATGGTCAGCCGGTCTACCAGCTTGTGCAGCGCCGGCAGGAATTCGCCGGGAATGTCCTGGCTCACTCCGCCGATTCTCATATAGTTGTAGGTCAGGCGCTGGCCGCAGACCATGTCGAATAAATCGACGATTCTTTCCCTCTCGCGGAAGGTGTACATAAAGGGCGTAAAATAGGCGCCGGCATCGTTTAGCATGGAGCCAACGGCAATACAGTGGTTGGCAAGGCGCTGTAGCTCCGCCATGATAACACGGATATACTCGGCGCGTTCCGGTACTTTAATCCCGGCGAGTTTTTCCACCGCCATGCAGTAGCCCAGGTTATTGCTCATGGGAGAGATATAGTCCAGGCGGTCGGTGAGGGGAATGAAGCCGGTATAGGTGCGTTCCTCCGCCAGCTTCTCGATGCCCCGGTGCAGATAACCAAATACCGGCTCGATATCGACAACGACCTCGCCATCGAGCGTACATCTCATGCGGTATACGCCGTGAGTGCTCGGGTGCACCGGGCCTATATTCAGCACGAAAGGCTCGGTTTTGAGCGTTAACTCCCTGGTGGTCGTCACTGGTTGAAGTCCTTTCGCAGGGGATACCCGGGAAATCCGTCCCAGAGAAAGATGCGTTTCAAATTCGGGTGCCCCTCGAATGTAATACCCATGAGGTCGTAAATTTCTCTTTCCTGGAAGTCCGCCCCCTGCCATAACCCGGTTACCGAAGGCACAGTGGGATTATCGCGGGTATAGCTTCGCGCCTTGAGGACAACGGAGCGGTTGCTTTCCAGCGAGGTAATCTGGTAAACGACCTCGAAATAGCTGTAATAATCTACGGCTGTAATATAGTTAAGATACTCAAACTTAAATCCCTCGGCGGTCTTGAGATACTCGGCTACCGCCAGCAGGGAGTCGCTCTTCACCAGCACGCTGTCTGCCCCGGCTTCTTCGATAGCTCCCGGGAATTTAGTGTTTAGCTGACTTATAATTTCTTTGGCAGAGATGGCGACCGTCATTATTTTTTACCTTTCCGCAGCGGATTGGGGAGTTCAGACAGGTCCGGGACCACCTTTGCTTTGGCTATTTTCTTCTGCAGCATCTGTACGGCATAAATCAGGGCTTCAGGTCGCGGCGGGCAGCCGGGCACATAGACATCTACGGGTACTATCTTGTTATAACCCGGTACAACGTTATATGAGGAGCGGAAAATACCGCCGCTGATGCCGCAGGCGCCCATGGCTATAACCCACTTGGGGTCGGGCATCTGGTTATAAATACGCCTCACGTTAGGCGCCATTTTCCAGGTTAGCGTGCCGGCCGTTATCATCAGGTCGGCCTGGCGCGGTGAAGCCCGCAGGATTTCCATCCCGAAGCGGGACATATCGAATCGGGGGCCCTCGGCGGCAATGAATTCAAAAGCGCAGCAGGCGGGGAAACATATCGCCGTCCAGAGCGAGGAGCGCCGCGCCCAGTCTAAGACCCAGTCCACCGATGTCAGCAATATATTTCTTTTTAATTCTTCGTCCAGCCAGGCATCGGGGTCTTGAATCGACTCCCGGCTGCTTGCTTTAACCTCCTCGATTAGCTGGCCTTCCTGGTAGTCAAGCTCTGAAGAGGTGTAAATATAATCTTTATCGCTGCTTATTTCCATTCCAGGACCTTCTTTTTCCAGGCGTAAACATAGCCGACCAATACTATGAAAACGAGGATTAAAACGACATACAGGCTGAAAGCCCCCAGCTGCCTTAACTGTACCGCCCACGGGTAGAGGAAAACTACCAAGACATCGAGGGCAAGGAAAACGAGGGCGTAGAAATAATAGCGGAAATTGAACTGCACCCAGGTCTTCCCGATGGTCTCCACGCCGCATTCAAAGATGGATTCTTTGATGGCATTGGGATTATGGGGAACGATTTTAAGGTATCTTAAAACAATGGGAATAATAACCATAACAAGGGAAAAGAGGATAGCAACTATGAAAAATAATCCGATTAATCCGTAACTAGCTAGCAAATGGACCTCTACTATCTAGAAACCTTTTTATATACGTGCCCAGGGTATTATATACGATGATACATAGAGGTTCAGGGCACTGCGCCAGTATACCACAGATTTTTTTTATAATGCAACTGTTAAATCGGTATGATTATTTCATCAGCCCGTACTTCTTCGCCATCTTTTCCAGGCCTGGCATGGACTTTTCCAGCAGCTCGTCGTCCACGCAGTAGACCAGCCTGAAATAGCCGTGTACCCCGAAAGCCACCCCGGGCACCGTCAGCACATGGTGCTCATTCTGGAGTTCGTGCACGAAAGCCACGTCGTCCTCGATGGGGCACTTGGGGAAGATATAGAAAGCCCCCTGCGGTTTATTGACTTTATAGCCCATCCTTACCAGGTTGCTGTAGATAAAGTCGCGGTGGCGCTGGTACTCGCTGACGGGGATGGTTACACCCTGGAGATTGCGTACCACGTTCTGCATGAAGGCCGGGGCGTTGATGAATCCCAGCACGCGGGTACAGAAAACGAATCCCTTTATCATGTCGTCGTGGTGCTCGCAGTCCGGGTGTAAAGCCACGTAGCCGATACGCTCGCCGGCGATGGACAGGTCTTTAGAGTGCGAGGTGCAGATGATGCTGTGCCGGTGAACATTCAGCGGCGATGGATATTTCAGTCCGTCGTAGATAATCTTTTTATATGGCTCATCGCTGACAATAAAAATTTGTGTGCCGTACTCGGCTTCCTTTTTACGGAGCAAATCGCCTATTTTCTGCATCAGGTCGGCGCTGTAAACCACGCCGGTGGGATTGTTGGGGGAATCGATGAGCAGGGCTTTTGTTTTAGGCCCGATACTTGCCTCCAGCATATCCAGCTTAGGCATAAAGTTTTCATCGGTGGGTACAGGCTTCACCACGCCGTCGTGGTTCTGCACATAGTTAAAGTAATCGACGAACCAGGGAATGAAAACGATAACCTCATCACCGGGGTCGAGGATGGTTTTTAATGCTACATTGATAGCGCCCGCCGCTCCTACCGCCATGATAACGCTTTTCTCAGTGAGTTTAATGCCGGTCTCTTTGGTCAACTGCGCGGCTACTGCCGCCCTTGTTTCGGGATATCCGGCGTTCTCCATGTAGCCGTGCATGCCCTTGAACGGTTGGTCGGCCAGGCGTTTAATCTCGCGTTTGAATTCCGGCGGTGGCTCCATAACCGGGTTGCCCAGCGAAAGATCGTAGACGTTCTCCGGCCCGAACTTCTTTTTCATGGCGATGCCCTCTTCGAACATCCGCCTTATCCACGACCCCACCACCATGCCCTTTTTAACTCTTTCCGATACGGACACCCTCGATTTCCTTTCTGCCCATTGCAAACGCTTTCAGGTTTATTTCAAGTAATTTCTCCGGCATGCGCCGCGAAATGCTGTCCTCCCAGACCTTGATATCCAGCGGCGCAAAGGCGGAAAAACAGCCCAGCATATATATATTGAGCGTCCTTACGTTGCCCAGTTCTTTGGCTCTTTCATTACCATCTATAAAATAAATCTGGTCGGTGCGTCTTTTCAGCGCGGCGGCGATATCTTTATCGGTGGGGTATTTTTCCTGTCCCAGGCTTACCGATAGCGGGGGTTGCTCGTAGTTGTTGATGATGACAATCGCGTCGGACTTTAAATAATGACTCCACCGAGCCGCCTCAAGTTTTTCTAAGGCAAGCAGAAGGTCGACCTCGCCCTCTTTGATTAAAGGAGACCATACTTTTTCCGCCAGGCGCACGTGGCTGACCACGCTGCCGCCCCGCTGCGCCATCCCCAGCGTATCCGTCTTTTTAACGTCGAAGCCTGACGCCAGTGCCGTCTCGCCGATGATATCGCTGGCAAGGACGACCCCCTGGCCGCCGACCCCCGTTATTAAAAGATCCATTTTCTCCACTTAAAACAGTCCTTCTTTAC
>Ga0154618_190_pt1 | contig 8947 bp, 5 predicted proteins | sample Rifle2008BG13ft_FD_116047 | JGI IMG/M metagenome (GOLD analysis project Ga0154618, IMG submission 116047) | Chloroflexi bacterium RBG_13_51_52 | reverse complement strand
GTTACTGAAATCTGTCTCGGAAGTAGTGGTAGTCGAAGAGCTTGAGCCTTTCGTTGAAGATGCGGTCAAAGTTGTAGCTAAAGATAACGACATCGCGGTGAAAGTCCACGGTAAGGACGTTCTATCCTTAGAGGGGGAGCTTTCCACCCGTCAGGTCGCCGAAGCCTTGAGTAAACTTACCGGCATTAAACCTCCCATCGACTTCGCAGAAATCGATAAAATCAGGGAAGAAACCGATGCCCTTTTGCCCCTCCGCCCCCCGACCATGTGCGCTGGCTGCCCGCACCGCGCCTCTTTTTATGCCATTAATATCGCCTGCCGTCGTTATCAGCAGGAGACCGGCAAAGAGCCGGTCAAGACCGGTGATATCGGGTGTTATGCCCTCGGCGCTAATGCCCCGCTGAACGCCGATGATGTTGCTATCTGTATGGGTGGCGCTTTCGGGCTTGCCAACGGATTTGCTCATGTCGTTGATGTTCCTGTCGTTGCCCATCTGGGCGATTCGACTTTTTTCCATTCCGGCATCCCGCCGATGATAAATGCAGTCTATAACAAGTCCAACATTACGATGGTTGTGCTGGACAATTCCACCACCGGCATGACCGGTTTTCAGCCCCACCCGGGAGCTTCCGGCGACGTAAACCTGGATATTAAAATCGAGGATATTGCCAGGGCGAGCGGCGTGAAATTCGTCGAGGTTGTTGATGCCTTTGACCTGCCGAAACTCATCGACGTTTTAGAAAAAGCCATCAAATTCGATGGACCCTCGGTCGTCGTTACCCGCCGACTCTGCAATATCCTCGACCAGCGGGAAAAAAGAAAGACCGGCGAGAAGACCCTACCTGATGTTGTCGACTCGGATAAATGTCTGGCTGGCAGCCCTCCTTATTGCCAGGCAACCTGCCCGCTCCATATTGATATCCGCGGCTATGTCGGCCTGATTAAAGAAGGCAAGTTAGACGAGGCTTTAGCTTTAATTAAAGAGTCCCTTCCGTTCCCCTCCATTATTGGTAGAATCTGCACGCGCCCCTGCGAAAGTAAATGCAAGCGTAGCGAGGTCGAAGCGGCTATCGCCATCAATGCTCTCAAACGGGCAGCTGCCGATTTTGGCAAATACAAGGAAGATTACTCTATTGCCGCGGAAAAGAAGGAGAAAGTAGCTGTTGTCGGCGGCGGTCCGGCTGGTATAATGGCGGCTTACGACCTCCGTAAAATGGGTTATCAGGTTACCATCTTTGAAGCCCTATCAAAGCTGGGCGGCATGATGGCGGTCGGTATCCCCGAGTTCCGCCTCCCTCGTGATATTCTCACGAAGGAGACAGATATTATCAAAAAGCTTGGCGTGGAAATTAAGCTTAATACCAGGGTCGGCAAGGACATTACCCTTACTGACCTGAAGAAGGGCTATAACGCCGTTTTTATCGCTGCTGGTGCGCATAAGGGTCGGAACCTCGGCATCGAAAACTCGCATGCTGACGGTATTATCGACGGCACCGAGTTTCTCTACAAAGTCAACACCGGCGTAAAAGTAAAAGCGGAGGATAAGGTGGTGGTGGTAGGCGGCGGCAACGTGGCTATCGACTGCGCTCGCACCTGTGTCCGCCTCGGCTTTAGGGATGTAAACATCGTCTATCGCCGTTCCCGTGCAGAAATGCCCGCTATCGCTGATGAAGTTACGGAAGCCGAACACGAAGGTGTTAAGTTAACGCTTTTATCCGGCCCGAATAAAGTCGTTGTCAAAAGCGGCAAGATTGCCGGACTGGAATGCATAAAAATGAAACTCGGCGAGGCTGACTCCAGCGGACGGCGCCGTCCGGTGCCCGTTACCGGCTCGGAGTTCTTCATCGAGACCGGACTTATCATCGCCGCGGTAGGGGAAGAACCGGACCTTGGCTTCATGACTGGCGATGCTGCTAAAGTAGTGGCTGATGGCTATATTAAAGCCGACCCCGTTACCCTGGAAACCGGTGTCAAGGGTGTTTTTGCTGGTGGTGATGTCGTTACCGGTGCGGCAACGGTCATTCAGGCGCTGGCGGCGGGTAGGAAAGCCGCTATATCTATCGATAAATACTTAAAAGGCGAGCCCCTTGATACAGGTCGTGATGGCGAAGCCGTCTTTGAAAGCAAGCTGATTGTTGATACCTGGGGCATCGTACAAGAGTCGAGAGCCTCGATGCCTGTATTGCCCGTAGCGCAAAGAAAAGGCAATTTTAAAGAAGTGGAGACGGGCTTGACCAGAGAAAAGGCTATCAATGAAGCCAAACGCTGCCTTTCCTGCGACTGCAGGATATGTATCAATCTGCTGGGATGTCCGGCTTTAATTATGGATAAAGGTAAGGTCGCGGTAGACGCTTCCGGGTGTCCGGGTTGCGGGGTCTGCGCCCAGGTCTGCCCGCACGATGCAATAAAGGCAGGAGACTAAGATGGCTACTAAAAAAGAATTTAACATAATAATATGTGGGGTTGGTGGACAGGGGGTCGTCCTGGTGTCGGAGTTACTGGGCAACGCAGCCGTCAGAGGTGGTGTGGCGGTAAAGGGCTCGGAGGTGCTGGGGATGGCGCAGCGAGGTGGCTCCGTTTTCAGCAACTTACGATTAGGCGGTGATGTTATCGCCCCGATGACCCCGGAAGGCAAGTGTGATGTCCTCATCGCCGTGGAACCATCGGAGGCTTTAAGAAATATCCAGTATCTGGCGAAAAACGGCGTGGTTGTCCTAAATACTACTACCGTCATGCCTTATACTGTGTATCTCGGTAAGAGCGGCTATCCTACCCAGGACCAAATCATTAATAAGTTCCGTGATGTCACCGACCGTATTATTACGCTGGATGCCAGCGGGCTTGCGAAGCAGGCGGGAAGTGCACAGGCGACTAATGTCGTTATGCTTGGAGCTTTATTTGGCACCGGACTCATTCCCATCAAAGATGAGACTGTTAAAGAAGCTATCCTCGCGCGCTTTAAAGCTAAGGTCGGCGAGATGAACATAAAAGCCTTCGACCTCGGCTATCAGCACGTAAAGACGGCACTTGGCAAGGTTGCTGTTTAAAGGGGACTTATTAACCTCCACCAGATGTATATTTCTGGTAGTAAAAATCTTTTGGTTTACTCCTGGTCAACGACTCTGATTTCTTTTTGCCGCTGTACTCCGGAATATTCACTCCTTGTTTCACCAGGTTAGCCCGTAACGCTTTATAATCGACTCTACGAGGCTGTATCCCCGCCTTGACCGCCATCGCCGCCGCTGTGCCCGCCGCCTGTCCGTATGCAATGCAGTGGGGGATGATGTTGAACGTTTCGTTTATCGTGTCCGCCGAAGAAAATGCCCGCCCCGCCACCAGCAGCCCATCCACACACTTCGGCACCAGGCAGCGGTAAGGAATGCATAGGGTAGGGTGTTTAGCTGAAATCTCTCCGTAATCATTATTGGCAAGTACCGCAATCGTGTCCTCGAAGACCTCGTCTGTCTCCATGTCTTTTTCCGTTAATATATATTCCCCGATTATTCTCCTGCCCCCTTGGGTGCCCAGTTGCGGAGCGGTCAGCATAATGAAGCTCCTCTCGAAACCGGGGACGTATTTTTTCATGAAATCATAGGTGATTAGTGCCCGTTTCCTCGCTTGAACGTCGATTTTCGTCAGTTGTTCTACGTCCATGGCGTCGGTATGCTGTGGTTGCGGTTGCATACAGTGGTACCAGACCGTGTTCGGCTGGTTTTTCAGGATGCCTTTAAAAAACATCGGGTAGCCGCCCAGCTTAATCAATTCCTGTATAAGCTCTTTATATTTTTCCGGCTGCGATGCTTTAAAGTTATCATATTTCCTGATATTAACGTTGGTCAGCCACCAGACTAGTGCCAGCCAGGCTGTCCGCCGCTTGTTGTCGCACTCATTGTCTAGTTCCGCTCCCGCCGCCACGAAAATATCCCCATCCCCCGTAGCGTCGATAATGACCTTGCCTAGAATCGCCTGCCGTCCGCTCTTGCTTTCGAAGAAAACGCCCCTGACGGCATTGTTTTTCATGATGACCTGCGTGCCCCAGGAGTGCAGCAGTAACTCTGCCCCCGCCCCCAACACCATGTCGTTCAACTCATCCTTAAGTATTTCGGGGTCGACCACGGCGGAATACAGTACTCTCTGCATGCCGGTATTGTGGTCGTTCCTCACGTAGAACCACCCCAGGTTGGCATCAAGGTAGTAGTCCACCGCTTTTTTCTCGGTGGAGCCGCGGTCTTTCTTCCTTGTGTAGGAGGTGCCTCCCCGCTTATCCAGTCGGTTTAACAACTCCATGGTCAAGCCATAGATATGCTGCTTGCCGCTGATGTCGCTTAAGTTGGGAATGATATTGACTAGGCCCCCCGTGGCCATGCCCCCGATGTGCCCGTATCTCTCGATAAGCACCGTTTTGGCGCCACTTCGTGCTGCGCTAATCGCCGACGCTACGCCACCCGGTCCCCCGCCTACCACGACTACATCAACCTCCCGCCATACTTTAATATCCCGGGCTGGTTCTTTAATCGTTTTCTCCGCTGATTTGCCTGACATTGCTGACCTCCAAAATCAAAGGGGGTAGTTATTGCCTACCCCCTGATTTGCGATGTGTTTTTGCCTCGCCTCAACCGGCTAATGGGCACCGAAGGGTGGTGTGGTCAAGGCTGGGCCGGTGTATTTATAGTCTACCTTCTTGGTAACATCCGGCAGCGGAACGCCCTGCTTGGACAATTGCTTCTGGAGGGCTTTGATATCCACCTGCTTGATACCCACACCGGCTTTTAGTGCCAGCGCCGAAGCGGTGCCGGCGGCCTCGCCGAAGGCGATGCAGTGTGGGATGAGGTTGAACCACTCCTGGACATGCTCGTCCGAGGAGAAGGCGCGGCAGGCTACGAGCATATTATCCACGTTCTTAGGCAGCAGGCAGCGGTAGGGGATATACATATTGGGATGGTTCAGCGATTCCTGCCCCCGGTCGAGGTCCGGGAAGATGGCGATGGTATCTTCGAACGGCTGATTATCGGACAGGTCTTTCTGGGTAAGCTTGTATTCGCCAACCATACGGCGACTGGATCGCGTGCCCAATTGTGGAGCGGAAAGGACGATAAAGCTTTTCTCAAAACCCGGCATGTTCTTTTTAAAGAAGTCGTAAGTCTTCATCATCTTCTTGCGGCCTTCGAACTCGACACGCGTCAACTCTTCCACGTCCACTTGGCTCTTATTGGCGTAGCGGTTATGGAACCAGACTATAGAATCTTGGTCGGGGAGGTTGCTGGTGAAGTAGCCTCCGAAAGCGCCGGATTCAAAGGCTTTACGGGATAACTCCATGAATTGATGCGGGTTCTTCTGGCGGTACTCGTTCGCCTTTTTCAGGTCGACGCCGTCTACCCAGAAGCAGAGGGCCAGGTTGGCGATGCGGAAGTTCGGCGGGATATTGTCTTCATATTCAATGCCCGCGTATGGAAACAGGTCGCCGTCACCGGTAGAATCGATAACCACCTTGCCGAGGATAGCCTGGCGGCCGGACTTGCTTTCGATGATAACGCCCTTACAGTGGTTGCCTTCCATGATAGGCTCGGTACCCCAGGCATGGCAGTACACCTTGACGCCGGCTTCTTCGACCATCTCATTGAGGATGTACTTGGAAATTTCGGCGTCGATGATGGCGGCGTAGCTTACCCGGTCCAGCCGTGTCATGAAGAAGCTGCGCTGGAAATAGTACCTGACGAGCTCTTTGTCTATCGAGCCCCAGTGCTCTTCTGGGGGAAAATCCACGGCGTTGCGGGCTATGAGGCGGTCGATCCATTCTTGTGTAAGCCCGATAATCTGCTGTTTGCCAGTATAATCGGTCAGCAGAGGGATTATTGTGACCAGACCCCCGGTGCCCATGCCTCCCAGGTAGCCGTAACGTTCGATGAGGACGGTGTCCGCGCCGTTGCGGGCAGCCGAGACTGCGGCGCCAATGCCACCCGGCCCGCCGCCGACGACAATGACATCCGCTTCACGGATTACTTTAGTCTCTCTGGCGCGTTCTTTGATAGTTTTCACAGAAATATTTTTAGCCATGGAAATTCCTCCTGATATGTCTGAAATTGCGGGAAAAAATATTGTGCCTTTTCAGAAAAGCATATAAGATATTTAACCTTTCTGTCAAATTCCTGAATGCGATTAAAATCACATACCACACGATTTTGGATAATATAGAATTAAAACGTATTGATCACGGGCCGGAAAAGGAGACGATTATGCCGATATATGCCTACCGTTGCCGCGAATGCGGTGAGAAATTCGAGTCTTTCCGTGGGATATATGATAACGATGCCGAGGTAGTCTGCCCAAAGTGCGGCAAGAAGAATCCTATCAGGATCTTGTCTCCAGTATATGGGAATATCTCCGGGGGGCAGCCGGGAAATTTGCGGTTTCCTACTTGAGGCTCATCCTGTTGAAACCGTTGGTTTCTATATTGATAATAATCGACAAGAGGTATTGCCCGTGCATATGAAAAGAAAGATGGCTTTGCTTGATTTTCAAAAGTGCCGTCCGGAGACCTGCGATGGCGGTATATGCGCTGCCTCGCTGGTATGCCCATTGAAACTATTACAGCAGGAATCGCCTTACACGATACCGGTGCCTGAACCGTCTGCTTGCCGCGCCTGTGGCGATTGCGCTATGGCTTGCCCTCAAAAAGCCATTCAGTTGGTCAACTTATAGGACTCTTGTTGTTTAATGACAATTCAAGCTGAATCAGATAACTTAACCGATGACTTTATTATATTAATCAACAATTTAATAATTCTCACCAGCAGAGCAATCCCGAAACACACGGCTAAAAATGCTAGGAATACCCTCACTCCCAGCGTTGTCCAACCGGCTGCTGTGACGTTGGGTATGACGTCGAAGTCGAAAGGGAAAACTACCAGCAAAGTGATAACCGAAGCCAACCCGAATCCGTTGATGATAATGTGAATCGACTCCCGGATAATGTTATTACTAGCGACGATAAGGACTACGTACCCGATGATGGAAATTGCCAGCGCTGTATTAAATATTGGCAGCCACTGATTTATATCACTGGTGAAAAACGATTCCCATGCCCATGTTTTTGTTGCCGCATTGTAGGTATAATAGGCTATATACTGGTGCAGGAAGTTAAAAACCACCAGTAATATGATACTCCAGGCGATGGCGAAGGCTGATACCGTTATTCTGCCGGTTCTTTTCTCCTTGAAAAATGTTTCCACCTTTTTGTCGATTTTTTCGTCTATGTCTATTATGGCAGGCGGTGGTGTCGTGGGTGGAGGAGGTGGTGCCCTCGGTGCTTCTTTACTTTCAGTGGCTGGTGGTGGTTGCGGCTGAGTGGGTATGTTAATCTTTATTCCCACCAGCATCTCGGCAATATCGCCTGCCAGTGGTAGCTTATACCGTTCGCCGTTGTATGCCCGACTCATTAGAATTATCCACAGGATAACTCCGATAATCCAGATAACGACGGTAAAGAACCAGCCGATGAAGGGTATCCAGTGCAATATGCCTAGTGCTATCCCCAGCCCCCCGAAGACCACTATCGATTGCGCTGCGTGAAAGCGAATCCATTTGTTTTTCTGCTCTAATATGAAGAAAATGATGCCGGTAACCCATATGCCTAGGTAGCACAGCACGCCGGTAATATTGGGTGAGAGATTAATCGTAGCCTCTGGTGTAATACGTCTTTTCTCTTCCTCGAGTTGCTCTCTGGCTTCAATCCTGGCTTTCTCTTCCTCGTAAATCCTTCTTCTTTCTTCCGGTGTGAGTTCCATCAGCACCACCTCCTCCGTGGCAGAACATGGCTTGTGATAATTATACTACAAGGCGGGATGCCGGTAAATACAGGGAGGGAAGTGAGGCATCAGAGAAAACACGGGGCTGATTTAGGTCTGTTATTTTGGTATACCGTAAATACCTGTATTCTCGTCCATAAAGAAAGGCACATGGGGAGGGAAAAAGGTGAAAAGCCCGTATATCAAAGCAAGAATAACTATAAAGGATAGAGAAACCCAGGAAAGCCAAGGCGGTAGAGGTTTCATTTTGAGTATCCTGTAACTGGCAAGTTGTCCGCACACTACCGCGATGAAAAAGATAAGGATATCGATAATAACGATGCTCTCACCCGTGAATGTTGTGTAACCATAAAAAATCACGATTATCGCTATCGGCATGGTATAAAGGCCAACCGCTTTAGCCAGTATAAAGTTAGTGGTTGTGGATTTTCGCCATTTATAGGAAAATAATGAATAAAGTATCGTCGGCCAGAAGGTAAGCTTAAGGTGTTCGAATACACTTTCGTTGACGGGTGTAAAAAAGCCAATCGGTGCCAGTTCTCCCGCCCACTCGAAGATGAAGTGAAATGCCGAGCCGAGCAAGGATATAACCGCTATACCAATGAGTTCCCACTTGAGAACCGGATTTTTCATATATATATTATAGTATAGCTGAAAATATACCCAAAAACGTTAATAAAAGCTTAAGCAGGGAACGTATCTTAATAACAGTCCGTGCTATTTTTTAATAAAGTGAAAGGACTATGCTATATTATATTTGGATAGTGGAGTGTGGTGCGGTGATAATAACTTTGAAAGGGGCTTGATTGTGGGTATAGATAATGATAGTCTCATCCGGATGTATCGCACCATGTTGACCATCCGGCGCTTTGAAGAAAGAGCGTCTAAAGAATATAAAAAAGGCTCGGTGCCCGGCTTGATTCATTCTTATATTGGTCAGGAAGCAGTGGCAACGGGTGTCTGCGCCAATCTAAGGAAGGATGACCGTATCGTTAGCAATCACCGGGGACACGGACACCTTATTGCCAAGGGTGCTGACATCAGGCGCATGATGGCTGAAATATACGGCAAGAAGACCGGCTACTGTAAGGGTAAGGGCGGTTCGATGCATATCGCCGATTTTGGTATTGGAATTCTGGGGG
>Ga0154618_189_pt2 | contig 9292 bp, 8 predicted proteins | sample Rifle2008BG13ft_FD_116047 | JGI IMG/M metagenome (GOLD analysis project Ga0154618, IMG submission 116047) | Chloroflexi bacterium RBG_13_51_52 | reverse complement strand
AAAAGCAGTTGTATCTCTACATGCTTTTTTGCCTCAACCGCTTTTACTTCCCTGTTTTCCGCTCTTTTCTTAACGTAAGCTTGAACATCCTGCGTGATGCTGGTCTTTACCTTGGGTTGCTCCCGGCGTTTAAATTTCATATATTGTTCCTCAAAGAGAAAACATGATTAGAATTTGATTATTCAAAATGGGCTCGCCAGGGATCGAACCTGGGACCAATCCCGATATAAATCGGGACTACTCTGTCTCAATCATCAAAACAGTGGGCTCGCCAGGGATCGAACCTGGGACCAAGCGGTTATGAGCCGCCCGCTCTGCCGCTGAGCTACGAGCCCGTTTAGCGTACTCCGCCGCTCCCCTACCGCCCAGATTATTTTACCTTGACAGCCTGCCAATATCAAGCAGCGCGCATTGAATAACCTGACGAATAATTGTAATATAAAAGTGATTCTTAAACGGATTGGACCTTGAACATGCCTGTCGACTGGGAACTTACCGCTACCACCATTTACTGTGATGACGTCGCTGATGAAGTAACCATCATCGTTAATCAGGACGGCACGGTTAAATGCACCGGCAGCCAGAAGTATATCAGTCCCTCTAAAGAAGTAGCGAAAGAGTTAAAAACCGCCAGTAAAAAGCTGGGTAAAAAACTTGCCTGTAAAGACCCGGCGTGTTCCACTTTAGATAAATACCGTGAAGAATTGATGGCTAAGAAATGACAACGTCTAATAACGTCAGAATAAAAATAGATAACCTGTCATTGTCCTTCGGCGGCGTAAAATCTTTAACCGATGTCAGCGTGGATGTTAAAGATAAAGAAATTCTTGCCATCATCGGGCCCAACGGCGCCGGCAAGACCTGCCTGCTGAACTGTATCAACGGTTTCTATAAACCCAAAGCTGGCGAAATATACCTCGACGGGCAAAGAATTACCCGCATCCGCCCCGATAAAGCCGCCCGGTTGGGGCTTGCCAGGACGTTCCAGAATATCGAGTTGTACACTGGACTAAGCACGCTGGATAATATCCTGGCTGCCCGGCATGTTAAGATGAAGCAAAACCCTATCGCCAGCGCCCTTTATTTCGGCTGGGCGCATAAAGAGGAAATTGTACACCGTAAAACGGTAGAAGATATCATCGACTTCCTGGAGATAGAGTCGATTCGCAAGCACACGGTCGGCACTCTCCCTTATGGCATGCGCAAGCGCGTGGAATTGGGCAGAGCTTTAGCCCTTGAGCCGAAGGTCCTGCTTCTCGATGAGCCGATGGCGGGTATGAACCTTGAAGAAAAAGAGGACATCGCCCGCTTCATCATCGATATCTTCGAGGGGCAGGGCAACACCTACCCCGATTCGCCGGTGCTGCGGGACGGCGTGAGTTGTATCGTCCTCGTGGAGCATGACATGGGCGTGGTCATGGATATCGCCGACCGCATCGTGGTGCTGGACTTCGGCAGGAAAATCGCCGAGGGCACGCCGGAAGAAATCAAGAACAACCCGCAGGTTATCGCCGCTTATCTTGGCGAAGAGAAAGTATAACTCCTCGTCCTATTCCCACTTTCTCTGGTCGACGATGCCCTGCTGCTTATCGGCAATAACCCCGGGCGCAACGAATTCAATCTTGTCTATCTTGATACGGCAGATATCCTGGAACTTCTGATTTATGTCAACTGCAAGTCTCTCTGTGTCTATCCGGCTGTCTTTCAATTCGGCTCTAAGAATCATCTCGTCGCGGTGCTCCCGTCTTCCCACGAACAGTTGAAATCTGTTCACATGGTTGAAGCTCATAATCGCCTGCTCTGCCTGCCTGGCGACCACAAACATGCCCCGCACCTTTACCGCGTCCCCTGCCCTGCCAACGATTCCGGTGATTCTAGGAGCGGTACGACCGCAAGGGCATGATTCTATAACGTAAGATGATAAATCACCCGTCCCGAAACGGATAAGCCCCCAGTTTTTGTTGTGCAGTTGCGTCGTGACTATTTCGCCGACCTCGCCGGGATCAAGTTGCTTGCCCGTCTCCGGGTCGACGATTTCCGTGACATATTCGTCCATGAGGTGCATGCCGGATTTCTGGTTGCATTCATAGGCAATTGCCCCGCCCGGCTCGGTAACGGCGTAGGCCTGGAAGGTGTTTATACCGTAATTTTCCTCGAGAATCTTGCGTAAGGATGGAGGCAGCATCTCGCCTGTAAACCAGGCGCGCTTGATGGTGAAGTCCTGCTTGAAGATAATTCCCATTTCTTCGGCACGTTTCAGGACCGTCATCAAAAAACTGGGTGTCCCCACGAAGCCCGTTACCTTGAGTTCTTTCATTATCTGTATCTGGAGGTCGGTATTGCCCGTTCCCGTCACGACCACCGTAGCCCCGCATTCTCTGATGGCTTCATGGAATAAAACACCGGCGGGGGACATGTGATAGGTAAAGGTATTGATAACGATATCGCCCTTCCTGAATCCCGCCGCCCAGAAAGACTTGGCGAACCACTTGAGGCTGGAGGGCTGAATTTCATAAATAGGCCCCGGTGAAATAAAGACCCGCTCGATGTCCTCCTTGGGCATGCCGATGATACCCCCGAAGGGCAGGTTTGTTTTTTGCATCTCTAGGAGGTCTGTCTTGCGGATTATAGGCAGCTTCTCTAAATCTTTAGTTGTGGTGATATTTTCAGGCTTGACGCCGGCTTTATCGAAAATCGTTTTCACGGCAGGAGAGTGTTCGTAAGCGTAAGCAGCATGGTCGCGCAGCTTAATATCGAGGTATTCCTGGCGGGATGATGGCAGCATCGTCTCCAGTTTGTCGAAATACTCATTCTTATCTGACCTTACAACCATCTCTTTCTCCTCTTGTAATGCTTTACCTCGCGGTAGCTTTTCTTGGTGCCTACTGTAGAGAGTCCCATGTAAAATTCTTTTACGTCCTCGTTGTTTTTCAGGAAGTCGGCCGTCCCGTCCAGCACGACCCTGCCGTTTTCCATGACATAGCCGTAATGGGCGATGTTTAAGGCAATGCGTACGTTCTGTTCCACGAGCAGCACGGAAGTCTTCTGCTCGGTATTGAACCGTTTAATAATATCGTATATTTCCTCGACGAGTAAAGGCGCCAGCCCCAATGATGGTTCATCGAGCATCATCAGTTTAGGTGTCGCCATCATCGCCCGCCCGATAACCAGCATTTGCTGCTCCCCTCCTGAAAGATAGCCGGCCGTATTCCTGCGCAGTTCCTTCAAGCGCGGGAAATAATCGTAGACCATTTCCATGTCGGACTTGACCGTATTCCGGTCTTTTCGGTTATGGGCGCCCACCATCAGGTTTTCTTCGGTGGTCAGGTGTTCGAAGACGTGTCGTCCTTCCAGGGCCTGGATAATACCCAGTTTACCTATTTGTTCGGCGTTTTTATCATCGATTCTCGCGCCGTTCCACTCGATGCTGCCGTCGGTCACCTCTCCCTCTTCTACATGCAGCAGTCCCGATATCGCTTTTAAGGTTGTGCTTTTCCCCGCCCCGTTAGCGCCCAGCAGCGCGATAATGGCGCCGTCTTCTACCGTCAGAGATACGCCGTGCAGTACTCTGATTACATTAAGATAAGTAACCTCGATGTTGTTCAGTTTAAGCATATTTTACCGTATTGTTGGGGCGCCGCCGTGGCGGCGCCCCATTTGTATAACTATTTGCCCCACCAATCTAACTCTTCGTATTTTATCAAGGGCGCTTCTTGCCAGTCGCTAACCGGCACAGCTTTCCCTCCCCCAATTATATACAGTCGCAGATAATTGTCTAATCTGTTATCGCCGCCCCCTGCATATCTAACCGTGCCACCCATCAGTCCTTCAGCGGTATAGTCCTTGAGTTTTTGAATACCCTGTTCCTCTACCGCCTGCCACGCCTCGATACCGCCTTTTGAGAGAGTCTCATAACCGGCATTTTCCACTGCCTGTACCAGTATTTCTCTCATAACCATCATTGTGGCCCAGCAGGAAAGATAGTCATCGTTGTTTAAGTCCTGCGGGTTGTTTTTCCGGCAATATTCCTTAACTTTGGTAATGCCGGGAACGTTATCATCCCAGCTAGCCGTATGTACCACACCGTAAACGCCTTCGGTTGCACTACCACCAAGGTCAACCAGCGCTTTGCCGAAACTCGCCGCAGCGCAGCCAATGGTGATTCCTGGAAACATACCCAGGTCTTTGGCATTTTTAATTATAACCGCGGTGGGCTCGGGTGTGCTGGAAATGAAAAGTACATCTATTTGTTCATCTTTCATTCTCTGCAGACTTACCGTCTCATCGATAGTGCTGATTTTATGCTCTGAGATATCCACTATTTCTATCCCGAGCTCGTCTGCCATTGCCTTTGCGCCGTCTTTAGCGCCCTGTCCGGTCGGGTTGGTCAGCCCGTGCAGAGCCATCTTCGGTTTTCCCGTGCCATTCCAGATGTTATCCATATAGTATTTAGCGAAGGCTATCCAGTCATCGCCGTAATCGGGAGTCGGCCCGTACACATGAGTAGTGGGATGTAAATTTATCGTTGAGATAAATGCCGCCAGACCGGGAAAACCAGCTTCATTAGACTTACCTGATGCTGCTTTCATTTCCGTCGAGGAGTGAGTAGCGAAAATCAAGCAGCCTACATCCATAAATTCCTGGACTATGGTGCCAACTTTCTGCATGTCATAGGCGGAATCGCGCCAGACCAGTTCTATTTGATAACCGCCGGCGCCGTTAAGTTCGGTATTGATGTATTCGACCGCGTCCGCAAATCCGTGCTGCCCCGGGATGCCTTTCGAAGGCACCGGCCCGGTCGATGGCGTCATTACGCCTACTTTCAACACCTGTCCGGGTTGGGCCTTTTCTCCTCCGCATGAGGCAAGCAGTGGCGTAACTAGTAAAATTACCGCCAATACAATCATCAATAATACCAATTTTCTGTGTTTCATTTTTCCTCCCTTTTCAATATTTTATCCTTTGATTAAGCCTTCCGTTTCTTTTATCGTTTTCACATAAAAAATCACCTCATTCTTTGATTAGTAAGAAAAGGGCCAGTACCTGTAGGCTGCCTTGAATAACTGCCAGCGATGTGCCAGTCCTCTCGGTTCGAATATCAGGAAAAGTATAATTACCAGGCCGAATAACATCGGCGCTATCCCTGATGTAAAGCCGGGGAGTAAATTAGGAAAAGCAGTCTGCAAAGCGGGAGATAACTGGGTTACGAACTCATCGAGAAGACGGATAAATATCACGCCGAATATCGGGCCGGTTGTCGTGCCCAGACCTCCGATAATAATCATTCCGATAAAGAGGATGGAGTCTTTAAACTGGAAATAGTCGGGGCTGATTACTCGGCTGGTGTGTGCCAGCAGCGAACCGGCGATGCCTGCGAAGAAACAGCCGATGAAAAAAGCGGTAAGCTTATAACGGAAAATGTTAATGCCCATGACTTCGGCGGCGAGGTCATTGTCGCGGATAGCCACAAAAGCCCTGCCAACTCTGGTGCGGGCAATATTCTTGGCAGCAAAGATAGCGAGAATGGTTATAATTAGTATCAAATAGAACTCGGTGGTAGGCGTTTTGATAACAAGTCCGCCGATCGACGCGGGTTCAACATCCATTATTCCGTTAGGACCGGTCAGTGATGTCCAGTGTTCGATTACCCAGATAATAATAAAGTGGGCGGCGATAGTAGATATTGCCAGATAAAAGCCCTTCACCCGCAGCGAAGGTATCCCGAAGAGAATACCTACCAACCCGGCTACAACCCCCGCGCCGAATAACCCAACGATAAACGGTAGGCCTGCCTTGCCTACCAGTAAAGCAGAGGTATAAGCGCCGACCGCCATAAAGCCGGCGTGTCCGATGGATAGTTGGCCGCAATAGCCGGTCAGTAGATTCAATCCGGTAACGGCGATAATTGTGATGCCAATCCGGTTGGCTATGCCGAGCCAGTGGTCACCGAACCACAGGGGTGCCGTAAACAAAATAATCAACAGCGCGATAAGCAAAAACCAGTGCGTCCTGGTACGGAAGATTGCCATATCCTCTGCATAGTTGTAATTTCTTGTCCCGGCAGGTAAGTCCATCCTATATCCTCTCGATACGCTTCTCCCCGAACAGTCCAAAGGGTTTAACGAACATCACGATTATGATGATAATAAACGGAATTACCTCTTTGATTCCTTCCCAGGTCAATTTGGTCAAATAACCGCCCCCGAGAGTCTCAGCTAGCCCGATTATAGGTCCGGCGATGATAGCTCCCAGGAATGAATCGAGCCCGCCTAGTATGACTACGGAAAAAGCTTGAAGCCCGGTTTCTACCAGGGGAGCTTTACTGATATTGCCGATGCTCGATACGAGAATCCCTCCGACGGCTGCCAGCACACAGGCAAACATCCACGATTGTGAGAATATTTTAGTCACCGGTATTCCGCAGGCCTGCACGGCTTTTTGGTCATCGGCGGCAGCCCGCATCGCTATACCCATTTTATGGTATCTGAAGAAAAGGGTCAGCAAACCGAAAAGGACCAACGAGATAACGGCAGCCCATAAAAATTCCTGCTTAATGACGGCAGTGCCGATATGTACCGGCTCCTGGGGGAAAAGGGGTGGCAAAGATGCCACGCTCTTCGGCCATATAATTCCCACCAGCCCCTCGAAAAAGTATGCCAGTCCTAGTGTCACGGCGATTAAAGACAGGATTGGTTGAGCTATCAGCGGACGCAGCGTAAACCTCTCGATTGCCCATCCCAGAATGAGTGCAAAAACAATCACCAGCGGAATGCCCACCCACACCGGTAGTCCTGCCTGTGACAGCATCCCGTACGCGAACCATGAAGAAAAGAGCACCAGTTGTCCCAGAGCCAGGTTGGCTACCCCGCTGGATTTCCAGACAACCACAAACCCGAGCGCGATCAAAGCATAAACAACGCCCAGTGCCAGTCCTGTAATCACGTATTGCAGTAGTTCATTCACAGGTTTTTACCCTCATCGTTTCTTTACTTAACTGTTAATTATTCTCCTTGACCATTCTTATCTGTATGCTCGTCTTGACAACGCCTTTACGCCCGTCTCTATAGGTCACCGGTGCCTGAACGTTAATCTTATCTCCGATACCGTATAAGGCATTTATTAGGTCTCCATAACGCTGTTCCATGAACTCTCTTCTTAGCTTCCTGGTGCGGGTTAACTCCGCTTCGTCAGGGTCGAATTCCTTGTGCAGCAGCACGAATTTCTGTACGCGGGATTGTTCCGGTAAATACCCGTTTACCCTGTCCAGGTCCTGTCGCACCAGGTCGGCAACCTCTTTTTTCTGCGAAAGGTCGACGAAGGTCGTGTACGGGATGCGATGTCTCTCCGCCCATTTGCCTACCATGGCGAAATCTATATTAACGATGGCTGAAACGTATTCCTTGTCCTTCCCGCCGATAACCATGGCGTCCTTGATGTAGGGACTGAACCTTAATCTCCCCTCGATATATTGCGGTGCGTATTTGGCGCCGGATTTTAATATACCCATGTGCTCCAACCGGTCCATGAATATCAGGTGCCCCTGCTCGTTTAGGTTCACCGCGTCGCCGGTATGGCACCAGCCGTCTATCAGCGTAACTACAGTCTTTTCCGGGTCTTTATGATAGCCTGTGAACATGCAGTCGCTGCTGACTAGGAGTTCGCCCTCTTTAGTGATTCTAAGCGATGTGCCCAGTGCCGGCCGCCCGACGCTCTCGAATTTAATTTCCCCCTTGCCGTGGGACGATATCAGGCCGGCTTCGGTGCTGGCATAGCATTGTCTAAGTTCAACGCCGATGGCATGTATCAGTCTGAACGTGTCCAGGCTTAAAACAGAGCTTCCGGTCACCGCGAATCTGACCCTGCTTAATCCTAGCCTGTCCTTGAGAGGTCGGAACAGCGCCATGTATGCCATGCCGTGGAGGACTTTCCAGAACAGGTTCGGGGTCTTGCCCTCGAATTTCAAATCGGCTATCTTATGCCCCACCGGCAGGAACAGCTTGTAGGCAAGTCGCTTTAATGGATGGGCGTCCAGTATCTTGACCTGTATTTCACTCACCAGTCCTTCCCACTGGCGCGGCCCGTAGATAACGAAGTTGGGGCCGATTTCCCTCGTGTCTTCGGCAATGGTTTCGGGCTCCTCGGGGAAATTCAGTATAGCGCCTGTTAATAAATGGGGAATCGTCGCGAAGAAACTGTCCCCTACCCATGCCGCCGGGAAGTTTGAAATAAGGTTGTCGTTTTCATTCAGGGGATAGCGGTCGACAAATCCGTAGGCGGTGGTTATCAGGGCGCGGTGGGTAAGCACCGCCCCTTTAGGCAGACCGGTGGTGCCTGACGTGTAGTAGATAAAAGCCGTGTCCTCGCCTTTGCCGGAATCTACATTCTCCTCGAAAAGACCCGGGTGCGTTTTTTCATACTCTTTGCCCAGCTCCAGCACTTCGTTGAAACTGATAAGCATTGGGTCATCGTAATTCCGCAGTCCTTTCGTGTCCCAGTAGATTATTTTTTTCAGTAGCGGCAGGTCTTTTTTGATTTCCAGGAATTTATCGGTCTGCTCCTGGTCGTTAACAATGGCGAACTTAGCGTCGGAATGCTCGGCTATGTATTTCACCTCTGAAGGCACGGAGTCGACGTAAATGCCGGTGGCAATGCCCCCTGCCGCCTGCACGGCGAATTCTGCCCAGAACCACTGCGGCTCGTTGTCCCCGATAATGCAGGTTACATCGCCCTGTTTTAGCCCCAGGCTTATCATCCCCAACGAGAAGTATTTTACGTTATTATAATAGTCCTGCCAGCTGTACCTGTGCCAGATGCCGAACATTTTCATGGACATGGCTGTTTTCATGCCCCATTTAGCGCAGTTGCTCTTGATAATCTGTGGGATTGTCTCTCTTTTTTCCATGATGTAAAAAAGTTTTTTTATACCTAAAGACTTGAATACCTCCCGCTTCGGGAGGTAATTCGATTTCAATGAATGCCTTAATATTTAAGCTATCTATCTCACAATGAACCGTCTATACCTCCCGCGCACCTCCTGTGCGCTCGATAAAGATGAACTTTGGTTTCTCCAGTCCACTGCTGATAACCGGAACTCTGCTGTTTTTCATAGATTGTCCAACGATGGTCTAGCTTAACATATATAAAATGAGTCTGTCAATGAAATTTGAAGCTGGATTGCGTGTGGCCGCCCTCACCCCGTCACCACCGTCGTTCCCGTGGCTTTGGCGATGAGTTTGCCGGTTTGGTTTGTCACCGTCATTTCGGAGACCCCGATGCGCCGTCCGCTTTTAAC
>Ga0154618_175_pt1 | contig 9455 bp, 10 predicted proteins | sample Rifle2008BG13ft_FD_116047 | JGI IMG/M metagenome (GOLD analysis project Ga0154618, IMG submission 116047) | Chloroflexi bacterium RBG_13_51_52 | reverse complement strand
CCTCGACGACGCGGCGACCGTGGTCGCTGTGCGATGCCGAGCCGGCGGCAATCATCCGCGCGAAGTTGCGGGCGGATATCGTTTCCGCGGTAGCGCCGCAGACCCCCACCCGGGCTTTCTTTTCTTCCGGCGTCTCCTCCTTGCCCTTGGCTAGCGGCACGCGGCAGGGACCCATGGCGCAGTTCTTGCAGCAGCTGCCGTCGGCCCCGATAGGGCAGGGCTTCATTTTCTCCGCCCGGTCGAAGACCGTAGTAATGCCTTCCTCGCAGGCTTTGTCAATCATTTCCAGGGTAGCTTTATCGATGCTCTTTGCTTGTTTTTCTTCGGGCATTTAATTCTCCTCCCTTATTTTGCGGTCAGGTCGGTAATCATTTCCCTGACCAGTTTAATTGCATCGGGGTGTCTCATTATCAATACATCGGCGCCTGCCATCAGCAGGATTGTTGCCGACAATGACTCCAGCAGGATGCCCCGCTTTTTAGCGTCACCCATCTTGGGGTCGTCCTTCGCCGATATCTTGGCTTCTTTTGTTTTCCACGTTTCCTTGGCAAGGTTGCAGATGATGGGGAACTGGAGCTTCGTGTCCTGCTGTGTCAGGGCTGCCATCCTCGTTCTTTCCATCACCGAGTAGCAGTACTCGATGCCGTAGCCGATGCCGCTAACGGTAGGGTCTATCACCAGCAGGTTATCGGGGACGCCCAGGTTCCCCAGCAGGATGTTCAGTTGCTTGGCTAGGTTGATATCTATCGGCGTTGAGGCAACGACCACGTGCTTGTAGCCGATGGCGGCCGCCCCGATTTTCTTATGGTCGGCTTCCTCCACCGGTCCCAGAATCAGGCTTTTATCCTGGCAAATTTCGGCCACGGTTCTCAAGACCTCTGTGTCTTTATCGTGGTTAGCGGTGCCCCACACAATCAAGGGCACGTTAATGGCGTCCGCTACCTTTTTCACAACCGCGGCGGCTTCATCAGCCGGGCGGTTTTTGCCGTTGGGGTCGGTACTGACGAGTTGCAGGCATATCATCTCTGCCCCATAGTCCTTGATGCACTTCTGTGCCCAGGCAACCGGGTCGTTAACAACGTCGGCGAAAGGTTCCAATGCGGCTTCTGCCCAATCCTCTGGAGGCATATCATACACTTCCATGGCTATCCGGGGTAGATTAGGCATCTGGCCTTCGAAGAGGTAAAACGGATATGCCGTTTCTCCGCCGACAGTCACCGCCTTGTCGCCTTTGCCCAGTGTTATTTCTTTGATTTTTCCGCTATATGCTGTCTTTGGAATCTCAAAAGGCATTTCTCTCCTTTATTTAAGCCGGATTTTTACGTTTTTCGCTCCCGAACCAGTCGTCGCTGTACCAGTAGCGCTCGCCGCTCTTCAGGTACTTCAATTGCTCGTCGCGACTCTCCAGTTTCTGACGCCACCGGCCGGCATCCTCTCCCTTCGGCTCACCGGCTTCATAGGTTTCTGCCAGGATATCCACCTCACCCCGCCCGGGTGCCTCTTTCTTGATAGTCTTGTACGCCATAATCCATCCTCCTTCGTATATCTATATTGTATTCTTATTTAATCCCCGCTGCTACCTTGGCGGCTCTAACCGTGTTCATCATCAGCATGGTAATGGTCATCGGGCCGACGCCACCGGGAACCGGGGTAATGGCTTTGGCTTTCTGGCTGACCGACTCAAAATCAACATCGCCGGCGAGTATTCTCTTGCCTTCGGCGGTCTTGCCGATTTCGTTCACCCCTACATCGATGACGACCACGCCTTCTTTGACCATGTCGCCGGTGACCGCTTTGGGTTTCCCTGCCGCTACTATCAGGATATCCGCCCGTTTGGTATGGAAAGCCATATCACGGGTCCTGGTATGGCAGATGGTAACGGTGGCGTTAGCGCCGGGGGCTTTCTGCAGCAGCATATTAGCGATAGGTTTGCCGACGATGTTGCTCCTGCCGACGACGACTACTTCGGCGCCTTCGATTGTTGTGCCGGAGCGTATCAATAGCTGCTGGATGCCGGCTGGCGTGCACGGCAGGTAGTCCGGCTCGCCGATCATCAGCTTGCCCACATTCACCGGGTGGAAACCATCGACATCCTTTTTAGGGTCTATGGTGTAAAGCACTTCCTCTTCGTTCAAATGCTTGGGCAGGGGAAGTTGTACCAGGATACCGTTTATCTTGGGGTCGTTATTAAGTTTGTTGACAAGGGCGAGTAATTCCTTCTGCGTGGTTTTTTCCGGCAGGTCGTACCTCTCCGAGTAGATGCCGAGTTCTTTGGAGGTCTTTTCTTTCTGACCCACGTAGACTTGCGAAGCCGGGTCTGCCCCGACGAGTACAGTCACCAGCCCGGGCACTACGTTGTGCTTCGCCTTGAGTTCGGCGATTTCTTTCTTCAGTTCCTCTCTGATTTGCGCGGCGACTTCCGCACCCTTGATTAATTGTGCTGTCATCTTCCCCCCTCTTCAATTATATTTTTATTATATGTTCTATTTATAATAACAAGTCCTCTGACATTTCCATGTTCATCTGCATTTGTTGAGATGCTATATTTATTCCTCCGGCCATTTTAGAATACATGGTCATCTTTCCCTGTTATTTTGTTTCCTTTACGGCGGTTGTCTTCAACAGCCTGCTCATCAACTCATTCACCGCCCTTGCCGCTTTTGACGTATCCGGCAATTGGAACAACGGTTTTTGTTCCAGGTCGTATTTCCTTACCTCTTCATCCACCGGTATGATGGCCGCAGGCTTTATCCCCAGCCTCTCCATCTCCTCCTGTAACAGGGGGTCTACCTCACCCGGGACAAGATTGATGATTATCGATTCTCTTTTAACCACCAGTTTAAGTTCTTTTATCAGGTCTCTGATGCGGGCTATCGCCCGCAGTCCCTTCACGGAATGGTCGGATACCAACAGTATTTCATCGATGTTCTGCGTGGTCCGGCGGCTCAAATGCTCCATGCCGGCCTCGTTGTCCATGACGACGAAGGCATAGTTCTTCGCCCACTTGTCGATGAGCTTCCTGATAACGACGTTCGGATAGCAGTAACACTCGGGTCCCTCGCCCCTCCCCATCGTAATCAGGTCGATGCCTTTACCCTCTGTAATCGCTACGTTCAGCTGGTATTCCAGGTAGGCTTCCTTGGTGGTTCCGGCCGGGATATTAATTTTTTCGCCCTGAAATTCGTTCAATATCCTGCCTACCGTCTGCCTGACTTCCAGTCCGAGGCTCTCGGCAAGATTTGAGTTCGGGTCGGCATCTACTGCCAGTACGGTGCCCAGATTATTCTTGAGAATGTATCGAATAACCAGGCTCGTAACGGACGTCTTGCCGGTGCCTCCCTTGCCGGCTACTGCGATATTTACGGTCAATATACTTTCCTTTTTATGCGTTGTCATTGCGAGGGCGAAGCTGGTGACAACTCCTGTCGGATTATTGAGCCATCGGAGATTGCCCGTTTGCTAGAATCCTCGCAATGACAGCTATTTTATTTTTTGTTCCTAGAACAAACCGGATACTTTACCGGTCTTGACATCCACGTCAACACGGCGTAAAGCCGGGTCGGACGAAGTGCCCGGCATCAGTGTGATATCGCCGGCGCAGGGGCAGAGGAACTTGGCGCCGGAGTAGATGAGCACATCGCGTATGGGCAGCGTCCAGCCCCTGGGAACGCCCTTGAGAGTCGGGTCATGAGTGAGTGACAGGTGGGTCTTGACCATCATGGTGGCAAACTCATTGTATTTCGGGTCAGCCTCGAAAGCCTTGGCTTTTTCGGTGGCGGTGGCATTCCATGACACACCGTCGGCGCCGTAGACCTCTTTGGCGATTTTTTCCACTCTCTGGCGGAGTTTCATCTCGTTCGGATAAAGGAATTTGAAGTCATTCGTTTCGTTCGCGGCATCCATAACGGCATCGGCCAACTCCAGGGCTCCGTCACCGCCGTCGGCCCAGTGGGTGGATACGGCGCAGCGGGCTCCGGCAGCCTCGGCGGCCTTCTTGACGACATCCCACTCGGCTTTGGTATCCGTGTGGAAAGCGTTAATACAGACCACCGGGTTGATGCCGGATTTGCGGATAACGCCGATGAGATGCAGCATGTTCGCCAAGCCCTTTTCAATCAGGCCGATGTTTTCTTTAGTATATTCAGCAGGCAGTGGAATGCCGGCTACCACTTTAGGTCCACCGCCGTGCATCTTGAGGGCGCGAACGGTGGTGGTAAGCACGGAAACGTGCGGTTTCAGCCCGCTAAACCGGCATTTGACGTTCCAGAATTTTTCAAAGCCGATATCGGCCGCAAAGCCGCTTTCCGTTATATGGTAATCAAACATTTTTAGACCGATACGGTCGGCTATAATAGAAGATTGCCCCACGGCTATATTGGCGAAGGGACCGGCATGTACCAGGCAGGGATTGTATTCCGCGGTGCACATTAGAGTTGGATTAATAGTATTGCGCATCCAGGCGGTCATGGCGCCGCCGACTTCCAGGTCGCCGGTGGTGACGGGTTTACCTTTCTTATCATAGGCCAGGGTGATTTCGTCCATCCTTTTACGCATATCGGCAAGGTCGGTAACGATGGAGAGCATGGCCATTAACTCGGAACCGACGGCGATGCCGAATTTGGACTGCATGGTGAAACCATCCTGGCGGCCACCGAGGCCGATGACGATGTTGCGTAGGCTCTGAGCACAGAAGTCCATAATCCAGCCGAATTCCACCCGTGTTGGGTCGACATTCAGTCGGCGCATCCGGGTCAGGCGCTGTAGCTGCTCGTCATCATAATTACGCTCGTGCTGCATCCTAGCGGTAAGGGCTACCATAGCCAGGTTGTGGGCGTTCATGATATCGTTGATATCGCCGGTGAGGCCCAGAGAATACTCGGTCATCGGGATAAGCAGGGCGTTGCCGCCTCCGGCCGCCGTACCCTTGATGTTCATGGTGGGACCACCCGAGGGTTGTCTTAAAGCTCCACCTACGTTTATGCCCCGTTTGCCCAGGCCCTCCATCAGGCCGCAGGATGTGGTGCTTTTTCCTTCACCCAGCGGGGTAGGTGTGATGGCAGTTACTTCTATATATTTGCCATCCTTTTTACCCTTGAGGCGGTCGATAATCTTGAGAAAATCAAGCTTGGCGATTCTTCCGTACGGAAGCATCTCGTCTTTTTGTAAGCCCAGTTTTTCACGCCATTCATCGGGGGTCGGCATGTTTTCTTCAGCCGCTTCGGAGATTTGCCAGTCCTTCATTTTTACAGCGTCGTAAGCCACTAATTAGTCCTCCTTGACTTATTACTTTCTATTTCTACATGGTATCATTTACCATTGTTGTATAATGTCGGTTAATTGAAAAAGGAAAATATAAAATGGCCGGATTGTCCCGGAAATACTTTCGTTGCCAAGTATTGCCAGTTGTATCTATTACTTTTATGCCTTTCTAGTGCCGCTAACATCTTTCCCGACCGATTGCTGGGCGGCAGACATCAGTTTATCATAGATTTTTTTTACCTCATCAGTCGTCTGCCGGCTGGCGGAAAATAGTGAAAGATTGGCATGGTCGGCGTCATTAATGGCAGGGTCATAATTTATAAAACCGATTATTTCGATATCGGGTAGGTTGGACTTTATAAACTGCTTGTCGGCTTCACTCCTGATTTTATTGCCGACGACGGCGATATTATTCAAACCGAGGTCTTGGGCAAGCTTCTTGATTGTGCTGGCGGTCTCCAGGCTACGCCGTCCTGGCTCAACGACGATGATAAGCTTATCGACCGCTTTAATAGTACCACGTGAAAGGTGCTCTATGCCAGCCTCCATATCCAGTATCACCACTTCATCCCTCTGCAGCAGCAGGTGACTGACCAGCGCCTGGAGCAGCGCCCCCTCCGAACAGTAACAGCCGGTGCCGCCCCTCTTTATCCGCCCCATGGACATTATCCTTATTCCATCTATTTTTACGGAATATTTCTCCGGCAGGTCGTCGACTTTGGGATTTAGCTTGAAAAAAGAGCCGGACGTCCCGGGACGTACACCTACGCGCTCTTCGATAAGATCGTTCAGTTCGGATATTGGGGTTATTTTCTCCGGGTTGCGGAAACCAAGAGTGGCTGCGAGATTGGCATCGGGGTCGGCATCGATAGCGATTACGGAATAGCCGGCAGAGGCGAATGTTTGTGAAAGAAAAGCTGCCAGGAGTGTTTTGCCAACGCCGCCTTTGCCGCTAATTGCTATCTTCATCGGATTTCACTCAACCATAACTAAAGCCCAGCTTCCCGGGAGTGAATGAAATGAGGGAAAATATCACACCTGCCCACCCAAGACTCTAGTGTATCGTATGCACGTTTAAAAGTCAAGGAAAAAGCGTGTTCACGATATAGGACTTTTGGACAATGAAATAATTCTTAAGATCCGCTCCACTGTTGTCTTTTAATTGTCAAAAAACTAGAATAACATTGATAGTAGGGAAAGGAGTATTCCTATGGCGAAGAATACCTACCCAGGGTGTGCCCATTGTCCTACCAGGGTCTGTGAAAACCGGGGAGAAAAAGCGGATAGCCGTCAACCGTCTCTGGATAAGGTGCCGGCTTTCTGCCCGATGAAGCTCATGCCGGAAGCGTATTCCGCGGCAATGAATGAATATGATAAATCTGCGGTAAAAGAATTCGCCCGGCTGGCATCGGTGCAGGAATTCCAGTGTTATGAGCGGCGCCCCGATGGCTTAAGAACGAAGCTCCCACGTATGGAGGAGGTTATCCAATTCGCGCGGAAGTGCGGATACAAAAGACTAGGCCTGGCGTTCTGTGGGGGACTGGCTTATGAAGCCGGTCTGGTGACGGAAATCCTGGAAAACAATGGGTTCGAGGTGGTGTCTGTCCAGTGCAAGACCGGAGCGGTGCCCAAGGAGAGAATCGGTATCAAACCAGATGAGAAAATAGCCGGTCCGGAAGCGTGGGAGACGATGTGTAATCCCATCGTCCAGGCGATGATTATCAACTGGTCGAAAGTAGATATGGCTATCATGCTGGGACTCTGCATCGGCCACGATACGCTTTTCATCAAGTACTGCGATGTGCCCCTGACGGTGCTGGCGGTGAAGGACAGGGTACTGGGGCACAACCCGCTGGCGGCGCTCTATACTTCCGGCACTTATTACAACAGGTTGAAGAATAAAATTGAATAGCATTTATGGAGGTATCTGAAAATGGCGATGATTGATATCAGCGTGGTGCCGGTTGGGACCGGCAGACCATCGGTCAGTGAATATGTAGCCGGCGCCGTCCGTATCCTGAAAAACGAACCCGGCGTCAAGTATGAGCTGACCGCCATGAATACTATTATTGAAGGCGACCTTGAAAAGCTTCTTTCGCTGGCGCAAAGGATGCACCGCTCCGCTTTCGATGCCGGCGCCAAAAGGGTGGTAACCACCATCCGCATCGATGAGCGCCGTGATAAACCACTGACCATCGAAGGTAAGATAAAATCGGTCAAAGACAAACTGGGGAAATAATTAACGTGACGGCTGCTGATATATTCATCTTACTGGCGACGGGCGCCGTAGCTGGCTTTACCGGGGGGATGCTGGGGCTGGGTGGGGCTTTTATCATGACGCCGCTGCAATATTTCGTGTACACCAATATGGGTCTTTCGGCGGATGTGGCTATCAAGACGGCTTTCGGGACCAGCCTGCTAGTAGTGTTGACGATAGCTATCAGCGCTGCCTGGAGACATCACCGGGAACAGGCGGTCGAATGGCGGGTAGCCGTTATTATGGGCGGGTGCGGCATGATTTTCGCCCTTGTCGGGGCGACACTGGCAAATCACATTCCCGGTGCGGCTCTTAAAATAGTATTCGGGGCGATTGCCATTATCAGCAGTGTAAGGATGTTTATTGCCACTCGTGAGTTGGTCGAGGCGGAACCGGGTAATAAACCTTTTCTATGGGCTGCCTGGGCGATTCCGATAGGACTGTTTTCCGGCCTGCTGGGGGTGGGCGGGGGTGTTTTATTGATTCCGATTCTGGTGATAGTATTGAAATTCAAGATGCACCACGCGGTAGCAAATTCCCTGGCGATAATAATTTTCACGAGCATCGGTGGCATTATCGGCTATACTATTAACGGCATCGGTGTGGCTGACCGGTTGTCTTATTCGGTTGGCTACATTAACCTTACTTCGTGGGTACTGCTGGCGATACCCGGCGCTATCCTGGCGCAGGTAGGAGCGGCTGCTACCCATAGAATTCCGCGGAAACTGCTTATGTACATCTTCGTTATCGTTCTTTTATACATAGGATTACGCATGATTGGGATTTTCGAATGGCTGGGCTGGCCATTATAATCCGGAGGTAGTTATGGACATTAAGATTACAACACTCGCGGAAAACACGGTGAGTATGGCTTATATAGCGGAATGGGGACTCAGTATGTTTATCGAGGCTGATGGTGCCAGGGTATTATTTGATACCGGGTCGGGCACTGCCACCGTTCATAACGCCCGGCTTTCCGGGATAGACCTATCGACTACTGACAAGATAGTGCTTAGCCACGGTCACCATGACCATACAGGTGGACTTAATGAAGTGCTTAAAGAGATGCGGAAAAAGATTGAAATAATTGCCCATCCGGATATCTGGGCGTCGAAGTACTCCCGTTGGGGAAAGCAGCCGGAACGTTTTGCCGGTTTGCCCTTCCGCCGGGAATTGCTGGAAAATCTGGGTGCAAGTTTCAAACTGACTACAAAACCGGTACGCATCACCGACCGCTTTCTTACCACCGGGGAAATTCCGATGGTTACCACGTATGAGGAAATCGATAGTGGCCTTTTCGATAAAAAGACCGGCGAGATGTTGCCGGATGAGCTTAAAGACGACCTCGCCCTGGTTATTAACGCCGACTATGGGCTGGTGGTTATCCTCGGCTGCGCCCATCGCGGCATTATCAACACACTGAAACAGGCGCAAAAGATAACAGGCAAAGAGCTGATTTACGCTGCCATCGGTGGTACGCACCTCCTCAACGCCACGAAAGAACGCTGGCAAAAGACCGCCGCTGACCTGAAGGAAATGGGTGTGCAGTATTTAGGCGTCTCTCATTGTACCGGCTTCCAGGCTTCGGCATACCTGGCACGTGAGTTCGGCGAACGTTTCTTTGTGAATAACTCCGGGTCCAGGTGGACGTTGCCTTTCAAGTGAAATTATATTTAAGTCGTCCGGTTGTCGTTTTTTCCTGTCGCCGGTAATGGCGCGCAAGCCTTGGGCATGGCGAAGATAAAGGGTATGGATAGTACCATAACGACGGCCAGGCCGTAAAAAACCACCATAAATCCCCGGCCTATATCGCTGAAATTCTGCAAGACCAGCGAAGTGACAGCGATGCTTATCGCGCTCCCGCTCTGCCGGAACATCCCCCGCACGCCGCTTATCGTGGCGACCCTTTGAGGCATTAGCTCGATGCAGGCGTTATTTG
>Ga0154618_168_pt2 | contig 9513 bp, 9 predicted proteins | sample Rifle2008BG13ft_FD_116047 | JGI IMG/M metagenome (GOLD analysis project Ga0154618, IMG submission 116047) | Chloroflexi bacterium RBG_13_51_52 | reverse complement strand
TCCTTTTTTAATTCATTAACGTATTTTTCAGCTCTGTTAAACATCTCCTTTATGGTCTCTTTTTCACATTTGGCAAAAAAGTACTTGTGGTACACCACTTTATCAGGATACTCAATAGCACCCACAACAAAGCAGTTCTCTAACTCCAGCCACTGCCCGTCCTTTGTAAGCACTATGATTTTATTCGCCATCCACCCTCCTTTCACGATGTAAATCAATTTTACAGTTGTTCAGCGGGATAATAACAGTTACAACTCACTATTGTCAATTTTCCTGCTTGACGAAAGTGAGTGTTTCACGATATAATTGCAACCAGGTGCAATAACAATGAGTTGCGTTAAAACTTTAAAGGAAAAAGGACTCAAATTAACTCCCCAGCGGATGTTGATCGTGGACATCATCCACGAAGCCAGGGGGCATCTCACCGCCGAAGAAATCATAAGGCATGTCCAGGCGAAGATGCCCGGAGTCAACAAGTCCACCATCTACCGCACGCTGGACCTCCTGGAAAATTACGGCTGTGTTTATAAAAGCGAAACCGGCGAAGGATTTATTTATCACCACTCGGAAGAAGGCCATCACCATCACCTTGTATGCAGCAAGTGCGGCCGGACAATCAAGTGTGATGAAGACCTTTTCACACCTTTAAAGGACCTGCTCGAGGAAAAATATAATTTCAACGCTGATTTCAAGCATATAGTAATGAGCGGGCTTTGCGAAAAATGCAGAAATAGTAACTAGAGACCAACAGTTTATAAGCATTGAAGGGAGAGACAGGTTTTGAAGAAATTAGGTATTGTTCTTGCCGCAATTCTGGTTTTGAGTCTGGGAGCGGGAGTGTTATTTGGCGGGTGTTCCACGGAAAAATCCGCAAAATTGAAGATAGTTACCAGCACATCCCTGATTGCCCAGATAGTCGAGCGCGTTGGGGGGGACAAGGTTAACGTAGTCAATATCATTCCTCCGGCGCAATGCCCCGGGCATTTCGATGTCAAGCCGGGTGATGTCCAGGAACTGGCTGACGCCCAGCTTTTCATTCTCCATAACTGGCAGGGGGAAAAGTTCTCCGATGGTTTAATTGCCTCGGCCGATAATGAGGACCTTATCACTGTCAAGGTTGAACTGGCAGGCAACTGGATGACACCGCAGGTACAGCGGGATGCCGCCGATAGAATCGCCGCAGCTCTGTCACAAATAGACCCCGACAATAGCGTGGTATATCAGCAAGCCGCAGATGAATATAAGGTTATGGTAACAGCTAAAGAAATAGAGGTAAACGCCAGGCTGGGACAGGTAAATCTTTCGGCAATCAACGTCCTGTGCGATGAGCAGCAGGCCGGTTTCGTGGCATGGGCGGGACTCAACATTATCGCCACCTACGGCAGGCCGGAAACATTTACCCCGCAGGTAATCAAAGACCTGGTGGACCAGGGCAGAGCGGGAATGGTGACTCTGGTTATCGACAACATGCAGACGGGTGGGGAATCAGGCAAGTCCCTCGCCGAAGAACTGGGAGTTACTCATATCGTCCTTTCCAATTTTCCCGGCGGCTATGAGAACACCGATACCTGGGAAAAAGCTCTCGATTACAACATAGAGCTAATATTAAGCTCCATCAGCGAATAGAAAGCGATTATGGCGAGCGTAAATAATCTAAACGGTTACTCCATAGACATTGATAATGCTGTAGTATCTTACCGCGAGGATATTGCTCTCCGGGGCGTGTCTCTCAAGGTCAAACACGGGGAGTTTATCGGAATCGTCGGGCCTAACGGGGCCGGCAAGACCACGCTGCTTACTATCATCAACGGCATGGGTAAACTGCTTCACGGCCGGGTGGTCGTACTCGGTCATCAACTGACTCCCGGCAACGGCCATTCTCTAAGGAAAAAGGTCGGCTACGTGCCGCAGGCGCAGAGCATAGACCCCAGAATGCCGATGAACGTCCGCGAGGTAGCTATGATAGGTCGTTATGGTCGCCTTGGACTGTTCCGGAAGCCGGCTGCGCACGATTGGAAAATCGTGGATACAGCACTGGAGCTGGTGGGCATGACCCATCTGGCGCGGCGCCCCATCGGGCATTTGTCCGGCGGAGAGCAGCAGCGGGTTGCCATAGCCCGCTGCCTGGCGCAGGAGCCGGAGCTGTTCCTGCTGGACGAGCCTACGGCTTCGCTGGACTGGAGGGCGAAAACCGACATCATGGAGCTGGTTAAACGCATACACGACCTTAGGGGACTGACCACCCTGTTTGTGACCCATGATTTAAGCGCTCTTCCCATTGCCTGTGACCGGGTAGTGCTGATGAAAGACGGGCTTATCTGGGGCGAAGGTTCACCCGGGGCATTGCTGACTGATGAAAAACTCGGGCAGCTTTACGATTTGCCTGTTGCCGAGGTGGAAAAACGGCGCCGGGAAGCCGCGCTGGTCTGATATTCAAAGGTTTGTATTGATGGATTTATCTATTTTCACCTACCCGTTTATGCAGAACGCATTGCTTTCCGCCTTTCTCGGTGGCATTGCCTGCTCCATCATCGGCGTGTTCGTGGTGCTGCTGCATATGCCTTTTATCGGCGTTTGCATGTCACATGCCGCCTTCGCCGGGGCGCTGCTGGGGCTGTGGCTGGGTTTCAATCCGATGATAGGGGCTTTCATCTTTAGTCTCGGCGCGGCTGCCGTTGTCGGTCCGCTTGCCGACCGGGGGGAGCTTAATCCGGAGACATCGGTGGGGGTCATCTTTTCGCTGATGCTCGGCCTCGCCTTCCTCTTCATGGGATTGATGTCCGGTCCGAAATCTGCGGCTCTCGAGCTGCTGTGGGGCAGCATCCTCACCAATACCCGGAGCGATATCGTGGTCCTGGGAGTAGTAGCCGTAGTGGTAGTGGGCGTTATTTTTATATTTTATAAAGAGATTCAGGCAACGGTGTTCCAGCGCGATATGGCGCGTGCCGTAGGCATACCGGCGACGCTAATGCTTTACAGTATCCTGTTGTTAATGGGGGCTACCATCACTGCGTCATTCAGCTCTATCGGCGGACTGCTTATCTTCAGCCTGATTCTCAACCCGGCCGCGGCGGCTTACCAGCTTACATACAGCATGAAAAAGATGTTTATTCTATCCGCTGTCTTCGGCGTTTTATCAGGCTGGACCGGGCTGCTGATTTCCTATCTTTTTAATGTTCCCAGCGGCGCCACTATAGTAATAACTTCATCGGTAATTTTTATGCTGGCGGTTATTTCCTCGCCCAAGAGAAAGGTGAAGCGCTGGCAGAAGAAACCCCTGGGAGAAGAAGCGCCTTGAGCAAGGACTTTTTTAATTCGAGAGCGGCTACCTGGGATGATAAAGCGACGGAAAAAGACGAATCCAGGCTGAAAACCATGGCGGCGCGCCTTGATATTAAGCCCGGAACTACCGTACTGGATGTAGGTACCGGCACGGGTGTATTCGTGCCTTTCCTCCTGAAAAAGATAGGACGCCAGGGGGAGCTTGTCTGCCTCGATTTTGCCGAGGAAATGCTGAAAATAGCCGAGGCGAAGAACTTTAAAGGTAATATCCGTTATCTCTGCGCCGATATCGAAGAAAGTCGCCTTGCCGGTAGTACTTTCGATGCGGCTGTCTGCTACTCCGTCTTCCCCCATTTTCAGGATAAGCCGAAAGCCCTGAAAGAAATACACCATCTGCTCAAGAAAAACGGACGGCTGTTTATCTGTCATACTTCATGTCGCCGGGCGATAAATGAGATTCACCGGAGCCTGCCGGAAATCCGTGACCATCTCTTTCCGGAGAATGATAATATGCGCCGGTTGCTTTCCGAAGCCGGGTTTGAAGACATCGAGATTTATGACGGCAAAGATAATTACCTGGCAAGCGCCCGTAAACCTGGATAGCTTTTAAATCTTGCCCGGCTTGTCTCAACTGACAGAGTCGCGTAAATGAAATAGCCGCGAGTCTCTTTTTACATCGCGGCTCTCGTTAATCCAATAGGATTGAGCGTGCAATAAGCCTTATTCCAATAACGCCTTTACCGCTGCGACCAATTTCTCCGGTGTGAAGGGTTTCATCAAACACGGAATGCCGGATTCCTGTATGAATGACCGGACATTAACATTCATCGTGTCACCGGTAATAAAAATCATCCGGAGCGAGAGCTCCGGTTTATTTTCCTTTAATCGTTCGTATAGCTCAATACCCGTGAGTCCGGGCAGTCTGATATCAGAGACACAAAGGTCGTAGTCTGTATTTTCAACTGCTCTCATGGCCATTCGCCCGTCTGGTACAAAATCTACCTCAAAGCCTTCGGCGTTGAGAATTCTTGTACATAGCCGGCCGACAATCGGTTCATCTTCAACAAGCAGTATTTTCTTTTTATTTTTTTCTGTCCGGGTCATACTTCAACCTTCTTCATTTATCAGTCGTGGGTAATTCGACCACAAAAGTTGCGCCCTTTCCGTTTTCACTCTTGGCATATATCTTACCCCCATGTGACCCTACGATGCCATAGCAGATGCTTAGTCCCAGACCGGTTCCTTTACCGACCTCTTTGGTGGTAAAGAACGGATTGAATAAAGATCTCATGTTTTCCTTGGTAATTCCCGGGCCATCGTCGGAAAAGGAAATATTAATGTGATTATTGACGGCTTTACCGGTTATTTTCAACGTGCCTCGGCCGTGGGCATCAATCATTGCGGCCTCTGCATTCAGGATTAAATTGATAAACACCTGCTGTATCTCAAAATAATCGGCATATACCTCCGGAAGGTCGGACGGAAATGCAGTTACAACAGATATATTATTTACTTTATGTTCATAGGCGCGCAGTTTTAATACATCTTCAACTATTCCCGCAATCTGCAGCGGTTCTTTCCTTGAGATGTGCTTCCTGGCAAAAGTAAGGAGATTTTTTACGATATTAGCGCATCGCTGGGCTTCGGAATTAATAGCACGCAGGTCTTCTTTAACGGCATCCGGCACGTTCTGTTCCGCGAGTAAGCTTGACAGGCCGATGACGCTGGTCAACGGATTATTAAGCTCATGGGCGACACCCGCTGCCATTTCACCGACCGAAACCAACCGGTCCGTGAGATACAGTCTTTCTTGTTTTTCCCGCTCCTCCGTAACGTCATTGATTACCAGTAAAAGATCCTCTTCTTTCATGGCGAATATATTAACAAGCAGGATTTTTTCAGATACGCCTATAGTATAGCGTAATTCAGCACTTGTTTTTTCCTCTTTACTATCCAATATTTTTTTTATCGCCTGGTCTAAATCTGGCATTATAATTATCTCATTGATAGACTTCCTCTCAACCCTATTCTTCTTAAGTTTGAAAAGCTTGTAAAAAGCTTGATTAGCCATTATAACGTTCAGGTTTTTATTCAAAAGCAGCACAGCGTTTGGTATTGTAGCCAGCACACGGTCTATTAAAACCTTCTGCAACTTGAGGTTTTTCTCGGCTTGCTTAATCTCCGTGATATCTCTTAAAATAGCCAGGTCCCCTACTATTTTATCTCCCTTGTGTACCGCTACAGCGCTAATCTGTATTACCCTGCGCTCACCGTTTTGCTTGAGCATTTCAACGTCATAGAACGGTACATCTTTACCCGCCATTCTTTTAAGGAAGTTCATCGCAACAATGGCCAGGCTTTTCTTGGTCATTATGTTGGATAGTGACCTGATATCCTTGCCTATCAATTCCTCACGATTGTAACCGCCTATATCCTGGATTCTGGCGTTTACATCTACTATTTTACCTTTATTGTCTATCAGAATCAGTATATCATTAGCCGATTCAAAAATAGTCCGGTATCTTTCTTCGGATTCCCGTAATGCCTCCTCCATCTTCTTGCGCTCGGTGATATCTTTAAAAACGGTAACCGCTCCTATATTATTGCCTTGAGCATCTCTTCTCACGGAAATAGAATCTAACACATGCAATTTTTCACCATTTTTCCTCTGGTGAATCGATTCGCCCTTCCAGTAGCCGTTTTCATCTAAGAATGCCTGGATATCTTCCAGGGTAACATTCAGAAAAACCGGCTTTAGAATATCGAGAATATTTCCTCCGATTACTTCTTCTTCCCGCCAGCCATACATTTCTTCAGCGCCTTTATTCCAGCTAATCAGTTTATAATCCTTATCGCTGGAAACAATAGCATCCGAGACAGTTTCAACGAGGCTGGCGTGATAGCGGATATTCTCTACCAGTTGCTTGTGCTCGGTGACGTCGCGACATACGCAGAAGATTAGCTTCTGCCCCGCGCAAACGGCCCCGTTGATGCTGATTTCTACGTCAAAGATCGTGCCGTCCTTGCGGCGGTGTTGTGTCTCCAGGTGTAAACCTTTCGAATCAACCAAACGTCCCATCTCGAGCAGCTGCTCGGGTTTCCATTTAACGTCCCAATCCCACGTATGGAGCTCACGGACTTCCTCGGGGGTGTATCCGAGCATCTCGGTAAAGCGTTGGTTTGCTTCAATTACTTTGGCTTTATCATCGAGGATAACTATCCCGTCCAGAGACTGGTCCACAAGGATATGCCGCCGGACTGCTTCTTCAGCCAGAGCCTCGGTGTAACCGATGTTCTTTACAGCCAGGGCGCAATGTGCCCCAATCATTTCCAAAATATCTATCGGCACGTCCTCGTTTAAGAAAAAAAGTAAATTACCCCATGATTCACTCTCAACCATAATCGGTACGATAACCAGCTTTTTAACCCCCATGATTTTCTGTATCGAGTTACATAGAGTCCGCGGCCAAATACCGTCGAGCAGTTCCGCCAGCGAGGGCATAACCATAACCCTGGGATTTCTGGTGTAATCCTGGGCTGCCTTGAGTTTTTTAAAGGGGAAACGGAGTATATTGCTCGTAGGGCTTTTCCCTAATTCATTTTCAATATCAAATCCCAGAGCTTTGATAGCATTCGCCATATACCTGTATTGGGGACGAATTTTTGAATAGTAAGGTGTGATGACATACTCTCTGGACTCATCCAGTTTCTGGACAAGTACAAAGCGTATCCCCTCAATCTCTCTTGCCTGCTCCACGGCGAAACTCAACACTTCATCAATCGTTCTCACCTTATCAACGCCGATGGCAATTTCTCGTACAGCAGCGAGTTGCTTGTTTCTAGCAACTAATTCGGTGTTTCGCATTACAAGGCTGTCAACATTAATAATGTTGTTCAAAGCAAGAGCGCAATGTGTACTGATCATTTCCAGAATATCCGTTGGTACTTCTTGAGTTAAGAGGTAAAGTATATTTCCCCATAGTTGGCTTTCAACTAAAAGAGGTATTAATACAAGTTTTTTAATCCCAAGTATTGTCTGTATGGAGTCACATAGAGCACGTGGGAAAACACCCTCTAATAATTCCGCGAGACTCGGCATAATCATAATCCGGGGATTTTTGAGATAATCTTGAGCTATCTTTAGTTTTGATAACTTGAAACGGAGTTTACTGCTCGTAGGGCTTTTCCCTAATTCATTTTCAATATCAAATCCCAGAGCTTTAATGGCATTCGCTATATATCTATATTGGGGACGAATTTTTGAATGGTAAGGTGTGATTACAAACTCTTCAGATTCATCTAGCATCTGGACAAGCACGAAGCGTATCCCTTCAATTTCTCTTGCCTGCTCTACGGCCAAACTCAATGCTTCATCAATCGTTCTTACTTTATCAACGCTAATAGCTATTTCTCGTACTGCGGCTAGTTGCTTGTTTCTGGCAATTAACTCAACGTTTTTCTGGTCAATATGGCGGAGGCTCTGCTCCAACTCTTTAAAACTTTTTGTTACCGGGAACACTTGACCTAAGAAGTTATCGCGTAATCTTTGATACCAGGTGATTAACGGTTGCCATTGCACCTCATATACACAGGTTTCAGTTTTATATTGAATGCCTTCTTTAACCGCGCCAGGCTCCGGCTGGTACATGCACTTCTTTTCACGGACATCAGCGGGAGGCAGATTCCATAACGTTGGGATGGCCGCCAGAATACCTTGAGCATAATAGCAGGAGTCTTTTGACGGTTTGTATTCCGGTTTTTCCGTACTCATTTCAACGGTAGCGGTATTTTTACCTGTGATGGTTGTTTTAAATGTGAAAATCCTGTCAAAAAGCCTGGCGTATTTAGGCACAAACCTGTACACCATCAGTGGGCCGGTTAGCTTGCGGATGACGGACTCTACACCGCCGAGCGGGTTGAGTGTCGGAGTAGACAGCCCTACTTTGAACATGATGGCATCGTCTTTAGCCAGTTCGGCGGCGCGCCGGCATATTATCTCCCTGATCTCATAAGTGACCCAGTTTAGAGGATCAGACAGATATTCTTTGGAATAAGGATAGGGAAGACCTTCGGTTATCGAATCACAGTCGTATCCCTTGGACTCCAGATACTTCAGTACCGAGTTCGTAACGCGACAACTGACTTCTTTTTGGATGTTAATATCAGTGCCAGTAATCACCTTATAGCCTTGATCTTTTTCTTTATTTTATCTGATTTCTATCTGATCGGTTAACCCGCACTTTCCCATCAGATAGTATAGCATTTTGATGATAAACAAAAAATAAACAGTGCAGAATTAAATATCAATGTTCCGTAAATGACAACAGCCAACTTTATAAAACAAATTAAACTGTCTTCTAAATAGCGGTTCTTGTAGAGGATTCTATAGATATATCATACGCAAAGCTCTTGAAGTCCTATCCTTATAGCCGGCGGAGACTGTTTCACCCCTCTCCGGCTTCATCCCCACGGATAAAAAGCTACCCTCCATTCTTCCACTTGCGGTAAAATATATTGCCCGGGTATAGCCATCAATTATATAATTAAAAATCAGTTTGAAATATAAGATTATTTCGTATATTATATTATCTAACACTTTCATGATTCATATATCCCACCATCATTAACATTTTAATCAACGATAGCGTATCGTTAGAGGGAATTTATCAGTCAATAAGGAGAGCGATGAAAAAGAACGGGACAAAAATAACTGCTTTAGACCCTATAGGTCAGCCCACTGGCATCTTCGGACGGCGGCTGGACGTTGATTCACCGATGTTCGCTATTCACGACCCTGTGTACCAGCCGAGAGACACGGCGGAAAAACTGGGCGCCCTTAAGATGGCGCCGCGCTTGGACAGTCTGGAAGGTAAGACCGTTTACCTGGTAAACACGGGCTTTGCCGGCGGCAAGGAGTTTATCGAAGAACTCGATGATTGGTTTAAACGTAACCGTCCGGATGTTAAAACCGTGGTGCGCCACAAGAAGACCAGCATGTTCACCGATGAACCCGAGTTGTGGGTGGAAATTAAGAAAAACGGTGACGCCGCTGTTCTCGGCGTGGGCGGCTGAGACGGATGTTCGGCGAGTATCGCCGAATTTTCCCGCACGCTGGAGAATGACTACGGTGTACCCACGGCACCCATCGTCACCGCCCGTTTTGCGGACTATGTGCAGCGCGACGGCCGCAGCCATGGTATGAATCTCCGTTGGACCTTCCCTCCTTACCCG
>Ga0154618_136_pt1 | contig 9555 bp, 7 predicted proteins | sample Rifle2008BG13ft_FD_116047 | JGI IMG/M metagenome (GOLD analysis project Ga0154618, IMG submission 116047) | Chloroflexi bacterium RBG_13_51_52 | reverse complement strand
CAGCCGATGTTCGTCCTGCTGATGGCAGTTATAGCCAACCTTGCCCACCTGATGCTCGATTTCAGCCTGAATCTGGTCGCCTCCAAACCTAGAATCACCGGACCCACCCTGCGCAAGCGCATGGTACTGGCCGTCAGCGCCATGCTGGCGTTCTTCATCGCTTTTTCAATATACGGCTATTTTTCGCCTATCTCGCCCGTTTTCGGCAAGGTCTATTTTAAAGGCGATACAACGGAAAAAGTGGTCGCCCTTACCTTTGACGATGGACCCAACGGCATATACACCACGCAAATACTGGATATTCTCGATGAGTACGATATCAAAGCGACATTCTTCGTCATCGGCATGAATGTAGAGATTTACCCTGATATAGCCAAGCGAATAGTCGCCGAAGGGCATGTAATCGGCAATCATTCCAATACCCACGATGCCAACCATGCCTTGAGCGCGCAAGGCTCCAACGATTTAGAAGACGCGCAGGAAGTCATCCTCAAAGTCACCGGCGTTCTGCCCCACCTTTACCGTCCGCCCCACGGCCGAAAGACACCCTGGGAACTCGATTGTGTGAAGAAAAACTCCCTGATAGAAATAACCTGGAGCGTCTCCTCCAGTGACCAGCCCGGACCGGATGTCGATATGGAAACAGCGATAGATGCATACATTGGTAAAATCATCAAAAAAATCCACCCGGGGGGCATTATCCTGATGCATGACGGCTACGGAATCGAGCACAATAATCAGGACTCCGATAGAACCTTTTCCGTCAAGGCATTACGTCTGATTATCGAGCAGCTCCTGGCTCAAGGATACGAATTCGTCACGGTCCCGGCGCTGTTGGATATCCCGGCCTACAATGAGGCCAGGTAATGGACCTTGAAGCATTTCTACAAGGTATCGTTGATTTTACCGCCACTTTAGACCCCCGGATGGCTCTGCTGCTTTTCGTTATCTGCTGCCTCGGTGAAATCGGCATATCCATTCTCTTTCTGCTGGAGTTTCTCTGGGTAAATGTTGGTATTAATTTAGGCACCGGCAAAATGCCACCCTGGCAATTGATGGGACTATGGGCATCAGCCCAGGTCGGGCGGCAGCTGGGGGCGATAATACTCTATCGTATAGCCAGGTTCGGCATGCCGGCTTTAACCAGGTTTTACCATAAGATACATCTTGACCGATTTTTCAACTTTCTGATGTCGAAGTCCGGCGCGATCGGCCGCTTCAACATCACTTCACCTTTTTCCGTAGCCGGTGCGAGGCTAATCGGGATGAGGCTGCCGATGGTGCTCGTGCTGGCAGCTAAAAAACGACCGGCCATGCTGGCGCTGGGTGTCCTACTTTCCAGTATCATCTTTGACGGCTTGTATGTCTCCGTCGGCGCTATCTTCGGGATGACAATCGAGGATGTAAAACAATTCAATCCCATTTATACCGTGCTGATTACGCTGGGGATACTGGTAGTTATTTACCTGATTACGTTTCTCATCAGATTTATTATCAAGCGCCGCCGGCAGCTTCATCAGCCGTCTACCGATTTGCCTACGACACCACCCCAGGATAAAGTGGTTTAAACATAGACTTTATCAGTATTTATCCGATAGTTTAGCTTTTCTAAACATGAAGCAATCATTCATGATTTCCTCTTCACGTTGACAAACTCACCAGTAATAAAGGATAATATAAGAAATAAATATTGCGTTTGCGAAAGGGGTATCCCTATTGTTTCATTCAGCCCGATGGAAAGCCTATCTGCAAAACCTTCAGGATAATGTTGAGGGGGATGTAGAAAATATAAACTCTTTAGACAATATATATAGCATATTCCATTCACAGAAGGTCTGGTTTGCCATTGAGAAAAAGAACGACCACCAGAAAGTCGCCGAAGAACACTTAAAGCGAAGCGATGCCCTGATAAATGACTGTACCAAAAAAGTGAATGCCCTTGAGGAGATTTTAGCCAATACGCCAAAGCCCAGCGAAATGCTTGACTGGAATAACGTCACTCTACAAGATTTAGCCTAAGACAGGTCCCTTGAAGTCTATTTATCAAACGTGATTTCTCTTTCTAAACCTTGATATCGCCTGGTATCAACGAGTGCATTACGCCGTCATGTACTTTATCACGAATGGTAAGTCGGTTCCTTAAAATACCCTCGCGTTTTGCCCCCACTTTTTCCGCCACCCGCAGGCTGCGCGCGTTGCCGGTTGCCACCAGTATCTCAATTCTGGTTAATTTCAATGTTTCAAAGCCCCACTTTGCCAGAAGCAATGTCGCTGACGCAGCTACCCCCTGTCCTGTCTGGCTTGTCCTTACCCAGTAGCCGAGGTTGGCTTGCCGGTTCTCACGGCCGATATCATTAAAACCGCACCCGCCAATTATAGCCCCGTCTTTAGCGTTAAAAATACAAAAGTCGTATGTAGTTCCTTTTTTCCATTCTTTAGGTCGTTTCTTTATCCAGTCGCGACTTTCTTTAATAGAATAATCTTTGTGGGCAAACGGCAGCCACACGGACATTTCCTTTACAGATTCGCGGACAGCTTGATACAGATTATTAACATCGCTTTTTCTGTATGGCCGCAGTACAATATTCCCATCGGTTAGTTCTGTCTTGTTTCGATCCGGATTAATGTCGCTCATAATGTCCAGTATACTACACATAGCTATAATTCCTGTCAATATTCAAAGCAGATATTCAACCGCATAAAACCTTGAATTGTCATCAATTTAATGCTAAAGTTTAATAAATGCGGAAAAAGCTGCAATTAAAGCTAGAACCGGGAGGTAGCTATCCTTTTCAAATGAAGGGTAGCTTTTTTAATGCCTATGGCCGATAAAATCAAGCTGACAATCGACGGGACCGAGATTGAAATCGAAAGAGGCGCCACGGTGCTGCAGGCAGCGCAGAGCGCCGGTATTTATATACCCACCCTCTGCTATCATCCCAATCTCCAGTCCTATGGCGGCTGCCGACTCTGCATCGTAGAGATTGAAAACATGCGCGGTCTGCCTACCGCCTGTACCACACCCGCCACGGAAGGCATGAAAGTAACCACATCCAGCGCCCAATTGCAGGAATTAAGGCGAGCGTTTTTACAGCTAATCCTGACCGAGCATCCCAATGCCTGTCTGACCTGCCACGGCCGGGAACGCTGCGAGCCTTATGATATCTGCCTACGCCAGGTTGCCGTCAACGAACGGTGCGTCTCCTGTCCTAATAATCGCCAGTGCGAACTACAGAACCTGGTGGACTACATAGGAGTCCCGGAGATAACACTCCCTTATCAATACAAGAACCTACCCGTTGATTTTATACGGGAACCCCTCATCCAGCGCGACTACAATTTATGCATCCTCTGCGGACGCTGCGTGCAGATGTGCGCGGACGTGCGTGGCATCGGGGCTGTCGGCTTCAATAAACGAGGCTTCGATACAGTCGTCGGCACGGCTTTCGATAAGCCCCTGCAGGACTCGGGGTGCCGTTTCTGCGGCGCCTGCGTCGAGGTATGCCCTACCGGCGCTTTAATGGATACAGAGGCCGTTTACAAGCCGGACAAGGGCTGGGAAGAGGTGGCGGTGCCCTGTAAGCACGCCTGCCCTGCCGGCATCAATGTGCCGCTCTATGTTTATCTCATCGGCGAGGGGAAGTTCCAGGAGGCGCTGGCGGTTATCAGGGAAAAGGTGCCCTTCCCGGGGGCACTGGGGCGGGTATGTATCCACCCCTGCGAGGAAGCCTGCCGCCGCAGCGCCTTGAACGACCCCATTTCCATCAAGTTTTTAAAGCGTTTTGTGGCCGACCGCGACTACGGCTTCTGGAAGCATTATTCCAAAAAGCTCCCCCCGACCGGCAGGAAAGTGGCCATCGTCGGGTCGGGACCGGCGGGGCTGACCGCGGGCTATTACCTGGTTAAAGCCGGTCATACCGTGACCGTTTTCGAACAGTTCTCCAAAGCCGGTGGCATGATGCGCGTCGGCATTCCAGACTACCGCCTTCCGCCCGAAGTGCTCGATGGGGAAATCGATGTTATCAAGGAAGCCGGGGTTGAAATAAAGCTTAATACAAAGGTGGAATCGGTAGACGACCTGTTCAACCAGGGTTTCGAAGCCGTATTCCTGGCACCGGGGGCGCACCGGGGACAAAGCCTCGGCGTAGAAGGCGATAACCTGCCCGGCGTTTTCGACGGCGCTTCGTTTTTAAGAGACGTTAATCTTGGTAAAAAGGTGGACGTGGGGAAAAGGGTGGCGGTTATAGGGGGCGGCAACGTGGCTATCGACGGCGCCCGGGTGGCTTTGCGCCTCGGCGCCAAGCACGTGCATATAATATACCGCAGGACGCGCGCCGAGATGCCAGCCAGTCCCGAAGAGGTTGAAGCAGCGCTGGAAGAAAAGATTCATATAGACTTTCTCACCGGACACGTGAAAGTAAGCCAGAAAAACGGTCGACTCATCCTTACATGTATTCGCATGGAACTCGGCGAACCGGACTCCAGCGGCCGACGGCGCCCGATGCCGATAAAGGGCAGCGAGTTCGACGAGGAATTCGATGTCATCATCGGCGCCATCGGGCAATCACCGGAGATACCTGCCGGATTTAGTGTGAAGACCGGCCGGGGCAATACCATCCAAGCCAATCTCGAGACAATGGCTACCAGTCGCAAGGGAGTCTGGGCGGGGGGCGATGCCGTGACCGGTCCGGACTCGGTTATCCGGGCGATTGCTGCCGGCAGGACAGCCGCCGGCTCTATCGATAAATACCTCGGGGGCAGCGGCAACATTGAAGAAGAACTGACCACCGAGAGGAAAATCGGCATCTGCGCCGGGATTACCGCCGAGGACTTCCCCGTTCAGCCGAGAGTCAAGATGCCCTGTCTGCCAGCCAAAGAGGTCGTTGACAGCTTTATCGAGGTGGAAACGGGACTGCTTTCCGACCCTGCCATAGCCGAGGGCAAACGCTGCTTCCAGTGCGGTTTCCGCAACCAAATAATGCCGGCGCCGCGGCCGGCTAACACCGAAGCCTGTGAGACTATAGAATCAGAGCAAATAAAGTCGAAGATTTAATTATCTGATTATTCCCTTGGCTTATTCTTCTGTACGCTATTCTCCATCTGAAACGGGGTAATATTCGATATGACCAGCCAAGCCGGCACCGGGATTAATAAGTACATCATACTCGTAATTTCCACGACAACATCTTTTATCATGCCGTTTCTCGTGGCCTCCGTAAACATAGCCATCCCTACCATAAGCCGTGAATTTGCCCTGGAAGCGTGGATAGCGGCATGGGTGGGCACGGTATATTTCCTGTCAATCGCCATGGTCCAAGTCCCTTTCGGGCGGCTGGCTGATATCTACGGACGGAAGAAACTCTTCATATTCGGACTACTGCTGACTATCTTAGCCTCTATCCTGGGAGCATTGGCTAACTCAATTGTCCAGCTGTTCATCAGCCTGGCTCTGGTGGGGATGGGTTCCGGAATAATATTCAACAACAGCATATCCATACTTACTTCGGTCTTTCCCGCCGAACAGCGGGGACGCGCCCTGGGAATAAGCACGGCCGGGACTTATACCGGGCTCTCGATGGGGCCATTTATCGGCGGTGTCCTCACCAGGACATTCGGCTGGCAGAGTATCTTTATACTTAGCGGACTTCTTTCCGTCGTGCTGCTGGCACTCGTTTTTTACGCTTTAAAGGGCGAATGGCGGGAGGCTGCCGGTGAACGGTTCGATATTATTGGTTCTATCACTTACGCTATCTCCATTGCCCTCTTCATTTACGGATTTTCCTCGCTGCCTTCCGTGCTCGGTATTATCATCTTTATACTCGGCGTTGTGGGGTTAACATTATTTGCACGCTGGGAATCCAGGACGGAAAGCCCCATTTTTAACGTAAAGCTTTTCAAAACGAACAGGGTCTTTCTCTTTTCTAACCTGGCGGTATTCATATCCTATATCGCCACTTTCGCCGTCAGTTTTCTGTTGAGTCTTTACCTGCAGTATATTAAAGATTTGACCCCGGATGCGGCCGGGCTCATTCTCATTACCGCCTCGATTCTGATGGCTATCTTCACCCCGATTTCCGGGTGGATTTCAGATAGAATAGAGCCAAGATTAGTAGCCTCGGTTGGGATGTCATTGAATTGCGTGGCGCTGTTTTTGCTGATTTTTGTTGGTGTTGATACATCGTTGTGGTTTATCATCTTCGCCCTGGCCATTAACGGCCTCGGTATCGGTATTTTCGCCTCCCCAAACACTAACGCCATCATGGGGGCGGTGGAGAAAAAATCCCTCGGGGTGGCTGCCGGCACCCTGGGGACAATGCGCACGGCCGGGATGATGGTCAGCATGGGTATTATGATGATACTATTCTCACTTTATATCGGCCAGACCGAGATTACCACGGCATATTATCCGCAGTTTCTATCAAGCGTCAGGACAGGCTTCATCATCTTTACGGTTTTCAGTGTCTTCGGATTGTTTTGCCAGATGGTTGCCAGAAGCGCCGATAAATCATTCAAGTCCAGGTAAAACTTTATTGCCTTCGTATCAAAATACTTGATTCGTAAAATAAAATCCCCTGTTATCCGTACGTTTTTACACGAATACATGTTAAAATAACACAGATACTTCCGACGATACAGGAGTAGATTGTGGAAGGTCTGGACATAGGACTCGACCTGCTTATCGTCCTGGTGACGGCAATCGCCGGCGGCATGCTGGCACGCTGTCTGCGCCTCCCGGTTATCCTCGGATATTTAGTCGGCGGTATTATCGTAGGACCCTTCGGGCTGGGGCTGGTGAACGACAGCCAGACAATCGAAACGCTGGCAAACATCGGCGTGGTGCTGCTTTTATTCGCCATCGGGCTGGAATTATCCCTTAAAGAACTTTTAAAGCTGGGTAAAATATCCATCCTGGGCGGTATCGGTCAGATAGTACTTACCGCGGCAGCCGGCTTTGGACTCGGAATAGCAATCAATCTTAGCGTCACCGGTTCGATATTCTTCGGCTTTATCATAGCTTTAAGCAGCACGATGGTGGTATTGAAGCTCCTCATGGAAAGGGGTGAAACCGATACCGCGCACGGTCGAATTATGCTGGGCATCCTGCTGGTGCAGGATATCAGCGTGGTGCCGATGATGGTGGCGATTCCGGCAGTGGCGGGAGAACTGGGGGGACTATGGGCTTCCCTGGGGATCGCTTTCGGGAAGGCAGTGGGTTTCATCGCCGGAATGATCGTGCTGGGCTACTGGTTCATGCCGTGGCTGCTGAAAAGGGTGGCCGGGCAACGCTCGCGGGAGCTTTTCCTGCTGACCGTAATCGTTCTCTGCCTGGCAGCGGCTTTCGGCACATACTACGTGGGGCTGTCAGCGGCTTTCGGGGCTTTCGCCGCCGGCCTCCTGATAAGCCAGTCCGGCTACGCGCGGCAGGCTTTTGCGGATATCCTCCCCCTGCGTGATACGTTTGCCGCCCTGTTCTTCGTCGCCCTGGGGCTGGTTGCCGACCGGCAATACGTACTGAACCATTTAAGCACTATCGCCCTCGTGGCGGTAGCGGTAATACTGATAAAATTCGTTATCTGCTCGGCGATTACACGGCTTTTCGGATACGGTCACAAGACCGTGCTGATGGTGGGGACAGGCCTGATAAATATCGGCGAGTTCAGCTTTATCCTGGCGATGATGGGCCAGCAGGCAGGCATATTTTCTAACGATTTCTATCATTTAATCGTAGCTTCGGCCATTGTTACGATGTTTTTAACACCCTTTGCCATGAATTTAAACTCTTTTCTCTATCGTTGGGTAAGCCAGAAACCGTGGTTTGCGCGGCAGTTGACCGGCCGCATCGACCCTGATTTACACATCCAGGAACTGGAGCTATCGCGCCATGCGGTTATTTGCGGCTATGGCGATGTCGGCAAACGTATTGCCGACGTGCTGGAAAAACAGAAATTTACCTATCTCGTCATCGACCTCGACCCCACAATTATTTCCGAGCTGCGGGGGCGCGGCATTCCCTGTATTTACGGGGATGCCAGCAATCCGGAGATACTCGCCCACGCCTCTCTGGACAAAGCACGCGTCCTCCTCTGCACTATTCCCGATTACGTAGCGGAGGAACTCACCGCCCGCAACGCCTTGAGTATCAATCCCAGGCTGGATATCGTGGCGCGCGTCCACCGGGACCGTGACGTAGAATTATTAAAGGGCTTGGGCGTTACGGAGCTTGTCCTGCCTTTCTTCGAAGGAAGCCTGGAGATGATACGGCATGCATTGCACCGCTTCGGGATGGGCAGCACGGAGATACAGTATATCCTCAATAACCTGCGGCACGGGCAGGTGGGTGAGAAAAAAGAGGAAGAGGAAAGGTAGAGTTTTTCCACATCCTTTACCCCCCCCACATGAACTACTGTCGACATCGGAGGCTTTTATGAAAACAGGTTTTATCGGCATCGGGCAAATGGGAAAGCATATGTCCAGGCGAATATTGGATGCCGGCTATGATTTAACCGTTCATGATTTGCAAAAAGAAGCTGCTGCTCCATTATTAAAAAAAGGCGCCGGATGGGGCGATACCCCTAAGGAAGTAGCCGAATCATGCGAAATATTCTTTTCCAGTCTGCCAACGCCCAAAAGTATCGAGGAAGTGGTTTACGGTGAAAACGGCCTTAGCAAAGGGTGGAAAAAGGGAGATATCTATGTGGACATGAGCACCAATTCTCCTTCTCTGATAAGGAAAATAGCCGGAGACGCCAGAAAAGCGGGAGTTTCGGTACTGGACGCCCCGGTGAGTGGCGGGACGAAAGGGGCGGAGGCTGGCACCTTAACTATCATGGTCGGGGGCGACCCGGCGGCTATAAAAAAGATACGCGAGGTCCTGCTGACGATGGGACAGAAGATATTCCATGTCGGCGACGCGGGCTGCGGCAACGTGGCGAAACTCGTTAATAACATGATTTCGCTGGCCTGCAATTCAATTTCGGCGGAAGGCTTCGTTCTCGGGGTAAAGGGCGGCATCGACCCGCAGACGCTATGGGAAATAATATCGACCAGCACCGGCAATAACTGGTGCATGCAGCAGTACCCGCGCACAACTTTTAAAGGTGATTTCGAGCCGGGTTTCAGGGTCGGGCTGGCTTATAAGGACATCGGGCTGGCGCTCGACCTGGGTAAGGAATATGGAATACCACTCCCGGTTGGAGAAGCTGTAAAAGAAGACCTTCATGATACTATTGTGGCCGGTTTTGCAGATAAGGGGGTCGATGCCGTTATCCTGCCTTTAGAAAAAGAATGCGGCGTTAAAGTACGCCTGCCTTAGAAGGATATTAATTAACGGGAGGAAATATGATAGTTGTTAATAGCAAGGACGTGAAAGCCGTCCAGACACAGGATGAAATTGTTAATAAGGGCCCGGTCCACCGGAAGGAATTAATCAGCGCTAAAGACACAGGGGGATTCAGCGTTTTGCTGGTGACCTTCGGGGCAGGAGCCAGACTTAATTTCCACACCCATACTTACGAACAGATTCTTTACGTGACGGAAGGCAAAGGCATTGTAGCC
>Ga0154618_184_pt1 | contig 9559 bp, 6 predicted proteins | sample Rifle2008BG13ft_FD_116047 | JGI IMG/M metagenome (GOLD analysis project Ga0154618, IMG submission 116047) | Chloroflexi bacterium RBG_13_51_52 | reverse complement strand
CTTGCAGAATTCAGCGATTACCTAGCAGGATTCATCGAAACACTAAAGCTGGAGAAGCCGGCGCTGGTGGGGCATTCGCTGGGGGGCAGGTTCTGCCTGGACGTGGCGATAAAACACCGGGAAAAGATAAGCAAGCTGGTGCTCATCGACACAACAGGACTGGGTAACATGAGCCTGTTCGGCAATGCGCTGCAAATGTTTTTCTGGGGACTAAGGAAGATACTAAAGCAGCCGCAACCATATCCCAACTTTTTACTGAAGCATGGGGAGAAATTCCACCGTTCTTACGATGAAGACCTGCGCCGCCTGACGATACCGACACTGCTGGTCTGGAAGCAGTACGACCCCTACCTGCCGGCGTCTATAGCGCGAAAGGCGGGGAGGCTAATACCTAACGCCAGGCTGGCGGTGCTGGAAGGCTACGGCCACGCCCCGCACAAAAAAGACAACGAAGCGTTCAACGAAATACTGGCAGAGTTTTTAGAGAATGGATAAAGCCACAATCACCTGCGAGTGTTTCGTGGATTAAGTCCTGCCATAGGTCAATTCTCTGACAACGCTTCGCGACTTTCCGGTGGTTTTTACCGCCTCCCATTATCTTAAAGCAGGAGCGAGTTTAGCCGCGAAAACAGTCACGAATTGTTAAAGAACTTCGTAGCTTTATCCTTTGAGTTTTTCAGGCGAGATATAGTCGCCAAATTTTTCCTGTGCTTTCAGCAGGCGTTCACGCTGTTCTTTCAGTACATGCCATACTTCAGATGACAAATCTGATATATTTTCATGGTAGAACTTTTCCACACGGTCGAGCTTGGCCAGGTTTTCCGGGACGCGAATGGTGAATTGCTTGATATAATCCTCTTTGGAATAGTCCTTATTCAGGACCTGCCGAAAGAGCGGCTGCAAATCCTCGTATTTAGGAATCCAGCCGGTAGGAGTCTCTATGGCATCGACATCATTATTCACACGGAGCTCCATCCACTTGACCCAGATATGCTTATCCTGATGGCCGTTTAAAAACTCTCCGGTGTCCCGATCTCTCAAGAAGTAATTCACCCCGAATACCAGCGGCATTTTTTTCAGCTTTTTCCCGAACTGGAGGTAATTATGGAGATATTGTGCCAGAGGAATAGAAATAAAGTCCTGGATACTCATGATGTTTATCTCGTGTTTACCTTCTGCCTCGATGGTGGCAAAAGTTGTTTCTGTTTCCAAGGCTGCGCCATAGGCGACAATCCCATGCTCCCAGTCGAACCCCTGCTGCACCGGCACATAACTGCGATAGTCACGACCGCCGTATAAGATGCCGCCAAGCTCAACGCCCAAAGGATTCTCCAATTCAGGGTCGCAGTTTGCCAGTACTTTCTGGGCAATGGTATAACGGGCGTTCTTGTGAGCCGGGGGGACTTCCTCGCCCTTTTCATCGGTCTTGCCTTTAAACCAGTCGCCGGTGAAGTTTATACCGCTTTCAGGAAGCTCGACATCCATTCCCAGCCACCACGGCTTGGCATCCTTGATCAGGACATTGGAGAAGATAATTTCCCCCGGATTAGAAAGTATCTCGTGGATAAGGGGGTCGTCCTTAGGATTAATATCCTGAATAATACCGAAAATACCGCACTCGATATTCACGGCCCGGCAAACACCGCCGATATTGCGGACGTAGCCGATGTCATCAGCCAGTATGGTCTCGCCGGGTAGCATGGCGGTGGAGGTCTTGCCGCAGGCACTGGGAAAGGCACCGGCAATGTAGGTCTTACGTTTATTCGGCCCCTTGACGCCCATGATCATAAAGTGTTCGGCGAGCCAGCCTTCCTGATGCGCCTTGCGGATAGCCAGCCGGAGCGCCAGTTTCTTAAAACCGATGGAATTGCCGGCATACTGGTTATTGATGCTGTAAACCGTGTTCGTGGTGTAATCTATATAAATACGTTTCTTTTCGTGGTTCACACTCACCATTTTTTCGTTTATTTTACCCGCCGAGTGTAAGGTATTGAAAAATTCCGTCCCCGGGCCTGCTTTGCGGAAAGCTTCATAACCCTTCCGGTACAGGAGGTCGACGCTGTGAGCCACATACCAGGAATCGGTGCACTCCAGGCAATAAATAGTGAATTCGGAATCAGCCGGGCCCAGGGTGAGAAAGCGTACAATCATGGTACGCCCCTTCATCGAATCCTTACACAACCCCTGTACTTCCGTAAGTCCCTCTTCCCGTTCAATCTGGTTGAGAGCCTCATTGAGAGATTCGCCCTTCGGCACAAGGAGCTTGGTTACCGCCCGGTCACGCCCCTGGTCATAGGGGCCGTCAAAATGGAAGGTATGCCCCGGTGTAGCTATAGCGGCGCTCTCTTCACCGGCGACAATCGCCATGTTCCTGATATAGGCGACCTCATCAGGAGTATCGCTGCAGATAAAGATGGTATCCGGATTACAGAGTTCAGCCGACTCATAAACAGCCTTGTGCACCTCTGTATTATTTATGGCACTTAATTTGTTGTAGTTATTCTGGCTGGTTTTAGCCTGTAAAGCTGCAAGATAATTTTTCAAGATTGCCTCCTTAGTATAATTTACTATATCCCTTCCAGAAATGCTTTACAAATTACATATCGTAAAGGGGGTGAGTTTTCAGGGTTTATATTCTTCTACCGTTTCCTTTTAAATATAACTTTTAATCCGGTTAATGTTATTTGATTGATACGTACGGGCATTCACCAACCATAAAAAAGGCAAAGTTAGAAAAGCCGGTGGAATGATAAAGTAATTAGATTTAATGATGAGGGGTATGAGTGGAGTACCTGCCGTTGCTTTTTATTTTCCAGGCCATGGCGAGTATTACCTTTCTAAATCAGTGGATTGCATTGTCTATTGGTGCTATAATGGTAAAAAATACATACGAATTATAAAATACGAATAAGCATTCATATAATAACCTAAATAATTATGAGCAGTCAAGTATTACAGGCAGATGCCATGAGAAATTCAAAAGTGCGACCATGGACATTTTTAACCTATCACGGCAGGGTGCTGGTTTACCTGGTAAAACACCCGCAGGCTACATGCCGTGAGATTGCGCAAGAAGCAGGTGTTACCGAGCGAGCTATTCAGAAAGTGATCCATGACCTTATCGCTGATGGCTACATAATCCGACAGAAAGTAGGGCGTGGCAACAATTATCAGATACACCCCGAACTACCGATGCGGCACCGTATGGAGCGCGAACATGCCGTAGGTGACCTTATTCGAGCTCTTGGATAATGCCTGATTCATGAGATTGGAATAAACGGAGTCATTTACCAAATACCAGCCGATGCGGTGGGGAGTTAAGCAGTCAGCAGGACTACCTGGAGGCTTAATGGCAGGTTGGTCCTGGAGACGGTGAACTTGGGGCGGGGCTCTAATTGGGTCTGCCCCATTTCCTTGAGGAAATTTTCCACCGGTTCGAGGTCGCGTTTGCTTTTGGCATCTTTATAATGCATGGGGAGCACCACCTTGGGCTCCAGTTTGCGGATAATCCCGGCTGCCATAGAGGCATTAATCGTGGAAACGCCGCCCACGGGCACCATCAGGATATCGACATTGCCCAATTCCTCGACCTGTTCATCGCTTAAGATGTGGCCGATATCGCCGAGGTGACAGATAGCCACGCCGTCGACTTCCATAAGGTAGGCGGTATTTTTCCCCTTCGCCTGCCCTTTTATAGAATCGTGATAAGTTCTTATCCCCAGCATCAAGACGCCGCTGATTTCATATTCGCCGGGGCCCTTGACCAGCCGATGCTGTCCGCTAACGCCCTCGTCATAGGAATGGGAAGGGTGGGGGTGGCTGACGGTAACGATATCGGCGGTCTGCTTGCCGAGGGTATAACCCAGACCGGGGGGAAAGGGGTCCGTAATAATGATTGCCTGACTGCCGCGGATGCGGAAACAGGAGTGTCCCAACCAAGTAATATCCACGTTTACAGTTTAACATATTCAGCTTCGGGAGACAAGGAAGGGAATAGGGTAGAGGGGAGGAGACGTTTTCAGGGATATTTATTGTATTGATGTGATATTTATCTCTTGACAAAATGCCCCCAAAAATGATAAATTAGATATGGTTAGCAGTCGGATAAGGAGACTGCTAACGGAGATTGAAATGATATCAGCCAGGAGCGGAAGAATATTAAACTATATCGTCCGGCAGTACATCGCCGGCGCGGTGCCGGTGCCCTCGCAGGTAGTGGCGGATAAAGCCAACCTGGGGGTAAGCCCGGCGACCATCCGCAACGAGATGGCGCAGATGGAAAAGGACGGCTATCTCATACGCCCACACACGTCAGCGGGATGCATACCGTCGGACAAGGGCTATCGCTATTACGTGGAGTCGATGGACAAAATAAACCTGCCGCGTGAAGAGCAGTACCTGATAAGCCACACCTTTCACCAGGTAGAGAAAGAGGTGGAGACATGGGTAAGCCTGACGGCTTCGCTGCTTGCCAGACTGACGCAAAACGTAGCGGTGGTCAGCCTGCCGAAATCGACGGACTGCAAGCTAAAGCACCTGGAACTGATTGCCGTGCAGGACGCCCGCGCTTTAATGGTTACCGTCCTCGACGGGGCGGTGGTAAAGCAAAAGATAGTGACATTCGACGAAGCGGTAACGCAAGCCGACCTTTCAACCGCCGGCATTAAATTAAACAGTATTTACGCCGGTAAAAGCAGCAGCGAGATTTCCAAGGGCAAGAAAGAGCTGACGCCGCTGGAGAAAAAGGCGACCGAATACCTGGTGGAAATCATGCATACGGAAGACAGCAAAGAGTACCAGGAACCGTACCTGGAAGGCTGGCATTTCATGCTGGACCAGCCGGAGTTCGCGCACAGCGACCAGATGCGCAATCTCATGGAGCTGGTAGAGCAGCGCGGCCTGCTTAAGGTTATCGTGCCGGCAAAGTTAAGCCAGCCGGGCGTTCAAGTTATCATCGGCAAAGAAAATCAGAATACCGCCATCCAGAACTGCAGCGTGGTTATCTGCCGCTACGGACTGCCGGAAGAGGTCTCCGGGACCCTCGCCGTGGTGGGGCCTACGAGGATGCCCTATTCACATACGATACCCACGGTCTATTATTTATCGTCGATGCTGAGCCAGCTGATAGGCGGGCTGTACTATAAAGAAATACGCAGCGAACAAAGCTAATCTCAAACACGGAATTTTACTATGATACCAAGAGAACCGGAAGAAAAAGAAAAACCGAATAACGAAGACGCAGTACCGGAAGAGCTTCCAGAATCCACGATAAGCCCGGAGGAAGCGCTTGCCGAGGAAAAGAAAAGGGCGGAGGAATACCTCGCCAACTGGCAGCGGGCGCAAGCCGACTTCATTAACTACAAGCGGCGCACCGAGCAGGAAAGGCTGGATTTCAACAGCTTCGCTAACGCCAACCTGCTGTGCGGCATACTGCCGGTACTTGACGACTTCGAGCGGGCGCTTAAAGCCGTCCCGGAGGAATTCGCTGGGGAAGACTGGGTGGAGGGGGTGCGACTGGTCGAGAAAAAGTTCAGGACTATCCTGGAGGGGCAGGGAGTCAAACCGATATATGCCCTGGGAGAACCATTCGACCCGAATTTTCACGAGGCAATAAGGCAGGAAAAAGGCAAAGAAGGAATAATAGTAGAGGAATATCTAAAAGGATACACTTTGAATGATAAACTTCTCCGCGCTTCCCGGGTAGCGGTGGGCAACGGGGAAGGTGATACAGAGGAGTCAAAGGAGGAAGAGTAAAATGGCAAAAGCAGTAGGAATAGATTTAGGGACTACTTTCAGCGAGGTGGCGGTACTGGAGGCAGGCGAGCCGGTAGTAATCACCAGCTCGGAAGGCAGCCGGCTGATACCATCGGTGGTGGCGATAAACAAGAACGGCGAGCGGCTGGTGGGGCAGATAGCCAAACGCCAGGCAATCGTCAACCCAGAAAACACCGTCTACGCCATCAAGCGCTTCATGGGGCGGAAGTTCGGAGAGCCGGCGGGACGAGAGCTGCCGGTAGAGGAAGACGCCAAGCGCAAGACCTATAAAGTGACGAAAGCCGCGAATAACGATGTGCGGGTATCGATGGGGGGCAAAGAGTACAGTCCGCCGGAGATATCGGCGATGATTTTACAGAAGCTAAAGGCGGACGCCGAGGCTTACCTGGGCGAGAAGATAACCGACGCCGTCGTTACCGTGCCGGCATATTTCAACGACGCGCAGCGGCAGGCAACCAAGGACGCCGGCGCCATCGCGGGACTGAACGTATTAAGAATTATCAACGAGCCGACGGCGGCAGCGCTGGCATACGGACTGGACAAGAAAACGGACGAGACCATCGCCGTATACGATCTCGGCGGGGGCACTTTCGATATATCCATCCTGGAGCTGGGCGAAGGCACGTTCCAGGTAAAGAGCACCAACGGCGACACGCACCTGGGCGGAGAGGACTTCGACCAGAGAATCATGGAGTGGCTGATTGCCGAGTTCAAGAAAGACCAGGGCATCGACCTAAGCAACGACAAGACAGCCCTACAGCGCCTCAAGGAAGCGTCGGAAAAAGCCAAGGTTGAGCTTTCCAGTGTGCAGCAGACCGAGGTCAACCTGCCCTTCATCACGGCGGATGCCAGCGGACCCAAGCACATGAACATCACGCTCAACCGCGCCAAGCTGGAGCAGCTGGTGATGGACCTGGTGGAAAAGACCATGGAGCCATGCAAACAGGCGCTTAAGGACGCCGGCAAGACCGCCGCGCAAATCGACGAAGTAATACTGGTCGGCGGGCAGACGCGCATGCCGCTGGTACAGGATAAAGTAAAACAGATATTCGGCAAGGAGCCGAACAAGAGCGTCAACCCGGACGAGGTGGTAGCCATAGGCGCCGCCATACAGGCCGGCGTGCTCAAGGGAGAGGTCAAGGACGTACTGCTACTCGACGTGACGCCTCTCACATTAGGCATCGAGACGCTCGGCGGCGTGGCGACGCCACTGATACCGCGCAACACGACCATCCCCACCGCCAAGAGCCAGATATTCAGCACGGCGGCCGACAGTCAACCGAGCGTGGAAATACACGTCCTCCAAGGCGAAAGGCCCATGGCAAACGACAACCGTACGCTCGGCAGATTCATGCTCGACGGGATATTACCGGCGCCAAGAGGCATACCGCAGGTCGAGGTCACCTTCGATATCGACGCCAACGGCATCCTCAATGTAAGAGCGCAGGACAAGGGCACCGGCAAGGAGCAGAAGATAACGATTACAGCGTCCAGCGGACTTTCCAAGGACGAGATCAGCAAGATGCAGAAAGAAGCGGAAATGCATGCCTCCGATGATGCCAAGCGCCGCGAGGAAATCGAAGCCAAGAACATGGGCGACACGATGGCGTACCAGGCGGAGAAATCGCTGCGGGACAACAAGGACAAGATTCCGGCGGACCTGAACAGCGAGGCGGAAACTAAAATAGCGGCGGTAAAGGAAGCTTTAAAGGGCACGGATACCGAAGCTATCAAGAGCGCCACGCAGTCGCTCAACGAAACGATGCAGAAGATAGGCCAGGCGGTGTACAGTCAGCAGCAGCAACCGCCGCCCGGCGGGGCACAGCCGCCGCCAGAAGGAGGAGAGCCACCTGCCGAAGGGGGAGAGGGTGGTAAAGACGAGGGCACGGTTGAGGGGGAATTTAGAGAGGTTTAGAAACTTCAGATAATTAAATTTAAAGAGGGGGGTTAAGAGCCCCCCTCTTTTTTTGGGCAAAATCTCCCTCTTATCCCTCCTTACGAAGGAGGGACGCCAATACCCCAAACGGGGCGTTTAAGAGGGGTGCAGACCCCTCTTTCTATCTTTATCCCCCTTCCTTTGGCAAAGGAAGGGGGACAGGGGGATGGATTTCTCAAAGGGGCAAGGGGGTAACATTTTACCTTACCCCACACCTAGATTCTTCACTACGTTCAGAATGACAACGTGAGGAAAGGGCGGGGTGGAAAAATGGGGGCGGGTCGGGTAAGATGTAGGTACTTAAAACGGGAGGGACGTAAAAATGCCTCCATCCATATATCCAACAGGGACGACGATTTACGAGCCGGAGAAATGCTGGAACGGCTATACGCTGTTCCAGGCGGAGCTGCACCGGAAAAACGGTTACGGGGCGGTGCTGAAAGACATGAACGGCAACGCGGTCAACCGCTGGAAGGGGCTGGACGGGATGCCTAATAAAATGCTGCCAGGCGGGCACATCATGGGCAGCACGGGGGTGCGCAACTTCAAATACGGCTACCAGGACATGGTCGACGTGGTGGAAGCGGACTGGGACGGCAACACCGTCTGGAAGTTCGATAAATACGAGCAGGTGAAAGACCCGCGGCAGAAACCGCGCTGGATGGCGCGGCAGCACCACGATTACCAGAGGGAGGGGAACCCGGTGGGGTATTACGTGCCGGGCATGGAGCCGAAAACCAGCGGGGGCAAGACGCTGATACTCTGCCACAAAGACATAAAAAAACCCAGCATAAGCGACAAGGTACTGGTGGACGACACGATTATAGAAGTGGACGGGCGGGGCAAGATTACGTGGGAATGGGTCTGCAGCGAGCACTTCGAGGAAATGGGATTCAGTCATCGGGCAAAAACAACCATAAAGCGCAACCCGGGCATGAAACCGGCGGGCGGAGGACTGGGCGACTGGATGCACATGAACTCGATGTCAATGCTGGGGCCCAACAAGCTCTATGACGGCGGAGACAAGCGCTTTCATCCCGACAACATCATCTGGGACGGGCGGCAGACGAATATCATCGCCATCATAGATAGAAAAACCGGCAAGATAGTCTGGCAGCTGGGGCCATATTTCACCGCGACTAAAGCCCTGCGCAAGATAGGTCAGATAATCGGGCAGCACCACGCGCACCTGATACCGCGGGGACTGCCGGGGGAGGGGAATATATTGCTCTTCGATAACGGCGGAGCAGCCGGCTACGGCGCGCCCAATCCCGGCGCTCCCACAGGTTTCGATAACGCGCGGCGGGACTTTTCACGGGTGCTGGAGTTCGACCCGATAACACTGGAAATCAAATGGCAATATCCCGCACCCGGACCCTTTCCCGGGGGAAGCCGCCTCTATAGCAGCTTCGTGAGTTCAGCGCAGAGGCTGCCCAACGGCAACACGCTGATAACAGAAGGCAACGGCGGGAGGATTATCGAGGTGACGGCGGGGCAGGAAACGGTGTGGGAATACATCAGCCCCTACAAGCACCGGATGTTTAACATGTACCTGATTTACCGCGCCTACCGCGTCCCTTACGACTGGGCGCCGCAGGCGGAAAGGGCTAAAGAGACAGCCGTGCCCCGCATCGACATCAAGAAGTTCAGAGTTCCCGGCTCGCCGAAAAAGCAAAAGGAGCTGGTGACAACGATTAATCTCTAGAATGATACTTTTACGGCAGGGGAGGATAAGATGGCAAAACGACAGGACTGGAAAAAAGCATTGAAAGGGGACCCGACCGACTGGCTGCTGGAAGGGGATGACCCCGGGGTAAGATACCTGGCTTTACGCGATATAGTCGAAGC
>Ga0154618_118_pt1 | contig 9683 bp, 7 predicted proteins | sample Rifle2008BG13ft_FD_116047 | JGI IMG/M metagenome (GOLD analysis project Ga0154618, IMG submission 116047) | Chloroflexi bacterium RBG_13_51_52 | reverse complement strand
TTAAGCCCACCTCGCCCACCGCCGCCGTCTGCGCCATCACCTCCGCGTCTCTATAGCTGGAGGCAATCGCTAAAGCCATCCCCAGGTCCGCGGCCGGCTCGCCCACCTTTAAGCCCCCCGCCACGTTGACGATAATGTCCTGGTTGCCCAGCTTCAGCCCCACCCTTCTCGAAAGCACCGCGGCTACTATCAGCAGTCGATTGAAGTCCACGCCGTTGGCCGTCCGCCGCGGCTGCCCGAAGCTGTTGATGGTCGTTAATGCCTGTATTTCCACCAGTAAAGGCCGACTGCCCTCGATGACCGGCACGACCGCCGACCCCACCGTTTCCACTCCCCTTTGCGACAGGAAGGCCAGCGATGGATTCGCCACCTCTACCATGCCTTCCTCTTTCATCTCGAAAACGCCCACCTCGTTGGTGGAGCCGAAGCGGTTCTTGACGCACCGCAATAATCTATAGGCGCTGAAAGGCTCCCCCTCTAAATAAAGGACGACATCGACGATATGTTCCAGGACTTTAGGTCCGGCGATGGCGCCCTCTTTGGTGACGTGTCCCGAGATAAAGACAGGCACGCCGTGAGTCTTCGCCCACTGCATCATCCGCATCGTGCAGTCGCGCACCTGTGATACGCTGCCCGCCCCCGATTCCGATCCGGGTATATACACCGTCTGTATGGAGTCGATAATCACCAGCGCCGGCTCCGCCTGTTCCGCCTGCTCTATCACCGCATCGATGTCCGTCTCCGCCAGGATGAAAAGCCCCTCCCCTTCCAGTCCCAGACGCCTTGCCCGCAGCTTTATCTGTTGGGCTGTTTCCTCGCCGGTAACGTATACCACGCGGTGACGTTCATCGGCGATGGATGCCGCCGCCTGCAGCAAAAGCGTTGACTTGCCGATGCCGGGGTCGCCGCTGATTAATACCAAAGACCCCGCCACCAGTCCACCACCCAACACCCGATTGAACTCCTCCAGTGGTATTGGCTTGCGGTCTTTAGCTTCAATCTCTACCCGGGAAAGCTCCTGCGGTAAAGCTTGAGGCCCGGCGGGGCGGAGGGAGGAGGCTCTAGTAGTGTTAAGAGTCATCTCACCAAAGGTATTCCACTGCTGGCAGTCCGGGCAGCGTCCCAGCCATTTAAGGCTCTCCTTGCCGCACTCCTTGCAGACGTAAACGACTTTAGCGGAGGATTTGCTCATAGCATGACTTTACTAGATTTGATAAAAGAAGGCAAGGACGCTAACGTCCTCTCCATCTTTAGCTTTGATTCGTTTTGTAAAAATGGCTTTTTTTAAATTTTTTATTTTTTAGGTAAATTACCATATTTTTTTGATTTTTAGCTTCAATTCGTTTCGTCATTTTTTAACGTTTTTAACCAGTTTAGCTACGATTCGTTCCGTAAATTTTAGTTGTTTTTCCTTTATATCATGGTAACTTGTTAAGGCGTCGCGTGAAACGGCCGGTATATGTGCCTATAAAGTATAGGGCGGGGGGAGGTTAAATGTAAACGTGGTTTTGTCATGACTGTGGTTTTTACCTTACCCCCTTGCCGGTTAAAAAACCATCCCCCTTTATCCCCCTTTCCCGCGGCAAGCTCGGGACAGGCTCTTTACGAAAGGAAGGGGGAGGGTTAGTTGAGAGGGGCTGGCACCCCTCTCCGCAGGCTACTCCCCTGGGGTATTAATGGATGAGATCGTAATTTGAATTAATTAATATGGGTTGTTAGAATGGCGTAAGCATTTTCATATAGTCTGACGCAGGAAGACAATATGGCTTTACGTGCAAAGAAGGAGATTTACCAATGATCCGTCAGGATAAATTTAAGGTTTTGTCATTAAAACATATTCTACTTATTTCCCTGATGACTTCATTGATCATATCATCGTGTGGTGGCTGTGGAGAAATCAGTGACAAGACAACCCCTCTTCTAACTACTCCAGAATCTGAAACACAATGTGGCTGGATATATAGAGGAACCGAACAAGAGAGAGGGGTTGTGGTGATTGTATCAAGAGACAACGGATACATTATTGTGAGTAAAATACCTTTTTCAGACGAATGCGACTGTAACTATTTAGGGGTATCCAAAATAGATGGGAAAGGCGATTTGGTCTGGAAAAAGATAATAGAAATTGAAACATATTGCCCAACAACCCTTCATGGCACGGTTATTGAAAGAAACGATGGCACTATTTATCTAACTACTCTCTGTGTCGATCCGAACACACAAGAAGAGTGCGTGCCCTATGAAATAGTAATGGACCAACAAGGCAATATTATCAGTACAGCAAGGATAGAGGGCAGTTTGGCATTAGTAGATTATGGTGATGCCAATTATCAAATTAGAACAACAGAGGGTGAATATATTTCACTTCGTGGTTCTACGATGAGCCCCGGTTTGGAATTATGTCCAATGATTATAAAACATGATATAAACAAGTATTTTCAATGGCAAAAGGTCCTGGGAGAAGCCGATGATGGCTTCTACGGTATCAAACAAACCAGTGATAATGGATACATAATCGCCGGACAAAGCGGCAATCTTACAGGTGATCACGCCGACGCTTGTCTTATAAAAACCGATATGAACGGAGAAATCGAATGGCGAAAAAACTATGGTGGTGAAAAAAATGATATTGCCACCTCTGTGATAATTGCTCCGGATGGGGGCTATATATTCGTCGGATGGACATGCTCCTATGGCAACGGCAGTGGTGATGTGTACATGGTAAAAATAGATGAATCTGGAAATGAAGAATGGTCCCGAACTTTTGGTGATTCAAACAGTGAAGGCGGTTTTTATATATTAAGAAAAACGAATGGTCAATATGTTATTGCCGGCTCGACATGCGCTGCGGATGGAGACAACGATATTCTTCTGATAATCACGGATTCAGAGGGAAATTGCGCCATCGAGTAAAAAATAGTCCTGTTTTTAAATCAATTATAAATTATACTTATTTAGAGTTTAGAGTTTAGTACTTAATACTTAGAGTTTATCCCCCCAGCGGCCCTATTCCCAGCCCGCTCATTACCGCCAGCATTACCGAAGCCGCCATTACCGACCCTATCTGGCCGCCGGCGTTCGCCCCGATGGCGTGCCACAGGAGGAAGCTGCGCGGATTGGCTTTCTGCCCTTCCTTCTGTACCACCCGGGCCGACATCGGGAAGGCGGAAGTGCCAGCCGCCCCTAAGAGCGGATTTATCTTGCCCTTGGATATCACCTTAATTAATTTCCCTAGTAACATGCCGGTTACCGTGTCCATAAAAATAGCGATGAAACCCAGCAGAAACACCAGTATCGTGTCCCACTTTAAGAAGTTACCACCCAGCATCGATGCCCCGATGCACAGACCCAGCAAAAGCGTGACCGTGTTGGCGATGGTGTTCTCCGAGACATCCACCAGCCTGCTGACGACGCCCGACTCCTTCAGCAAATTGCCGAGCATCAGCATCCCCATCAGCGGCGCGCCCATCGGCGCTATCAATATTGTTAGTATTCCGGCGATTATCGGGAAAAGGATTTTAACCCTCTGCGAGACATGTTTCTCGCCGGGCGGCATCAGTATGGCGCGCTCCTTCTTCGTCGTCATCGCCCGCATTATAGGGGGCTGGATGATGGGCACCAGCGCCATGTAGGAATACGCCGCTATCGATACCGCCGGCAATAAATCGCGCGCGAACTTTGAAGCTACGTATATCGCCGTCGGTCCGTCGCATGCCCCAATGACCGCTATCGATACCGCCTCCTGTTTAGCGAAACCCAGACCCAGCGCCAGCAAAAGCGTAATGAAAATGCCGAACTGCCCCGCCGCCCCGAATATCAGGACGATGGGGTTTGCCAGCAGCGGCCCGAAGTCGATCATCGCCCCCAGCCCTACGAACAATAAAACGGGGAATATTTCCGTAAGAATGCCGGTATTATAGAGCAGATTGATAACCCCACCCTCGTCCTGCGCGGCGAGATTTGCCAGCGGCAGGTTCCCCAGCACCACCCCGAAGCCGATGGGTATCAGCAGCAGAGGCTCTATCTTCCGCCCGATGCCGAGGTAAAGCAGCAGGCATCCGATTGATATCATGATGCCGCTCTGCCAGGTAAGGTTAAGGAATCCCTGGCCCAGGCTGTTTAATGCGTCTATAAACACATCCATAATGCGTTCTGAAATCCCTTAAGTCTTGCTCTTTTTCTCTTCCTCGTTCTTAAAGGGGAAGAGCTTGTTCAAAAGCCTGATTAGCAATGTCAACAAATATAAAGTAATAAAGGTAACCGCCATCCCCGCCGCCGTCATCGTCAGACCGAAAGACCAGTCCATCTTTTTCTCCCTGTTCCCCCCGTTTTTACTCGATTATATAATATCGCCCCGCCGATTGCATGAATCTTCGGCGAGGCACTGCATGATTAATATTCTATTACGGCGATTTTTTCGCCGGGCTTGACTACCTGTTCCGCTTTAACCCCTATTTCCACCACCGTGCCGCTAACCGCGGCTAATATCGGGTTTTCCATTTTCATGGACTCCAGTATGCAGATTACGTCGCCCTCTTTAACCGCGTCGCCTACTTTAACTTCAACGCTGATTATCTTCCCGGTAATAGGAACTTCTATCGTTTCCCTGGACAATTTCCAAGCTCCTTTCCTGACCGACTCTACATAAATTTAAAGGCGGTGGAGTTTTTTACAACTGCCACCGCCCTATTATACTAAAGTCGGTTTTAGAAGTCACTATTCGATTTTTTGTCTTACGCGGCGCCCGCGCTTACCGGCATGCTCGGCAGGGAAAAGGTCTTCCTGGAGCTGATGGTGATTTCTTCATCCTTAACATCGACCACCACCTCGGAAACGTAAGCGTTTTCCACCACCTTAAATTCATCGGTGATTTTCACTTTTTTCTTGGTATCTTCTTTTCTCTTCTCTTCCAGTGCTTCTTTGATTATTTTTTCGATATCATATTTAACACTGTCCGAAGAGTAAACGGTGATGGTATCTTCCGCTCCCTCGACCGCCAGAATTTCCGGGATAGCCCGGTATTTTTCTTCCTCTTTATCCGCCGCGCGCTTTTCGGGGATAGCTCTCACCGCTTTGACAACGTCATCGATGATTTCCGTATTCTTTACAGTAGCTTTTTCCTCGAATATTCGCTTGAAGGTTTTCAGGTCGCCCCGTAGTACTGCCTCGGAAAGTTTATCTTCGACATTGCTCTGAATAACACGACGCAACTGACGCGCTCCGTATTCCTCTTTATATCCTTCCTTGCCAAGGAAGTCCTTTGCATTGTTGGTTACCTGCAGCTTGATTTCCTTCTCAGCGAGCTGCTTGCTCACGTTCCCCAACATCATGTCGACTATTTCCCGTATTTGCTCTTTGGTGAGAGAGTGGAAGACGATGATATCGTCGATACGGTTCAGAAACTCGGGACGGAAATAACTCTCCCTACTGTCCTTCAACTTTTTAAGAAGGTCGTCCTTCATTTTATTGTAGTTCTGCTCCCGCGTTTTCACCTCATTGGTGCGCTGCGCGAAGCCAAGCGACCCTGTCCGTATATCAACAGCGCCGAAATTGCTGGTCATGATGATAATGCTGTTGCGGAAATCGACGCGCCGCCCCTTGGCGTCCGTCAGGTGCCCGTCGTCGAAAATCTGTAAAAGCAGGTTGAACACGTCCGGGTGCGCTTTCTCGATTTCATCCAGCAGGATACAGCTGTAAGACTTCCGTCTCACCGCCTCGGTAAGCTGTCCGCCTTCTTCGTAGCCTACGTATCCGGGCGGCGCCCCTACCAGGCGGGATACAGCAAATTTCTCCATGAACTCGGACATATCGATGCGTATCAGTGTATCTTCGTTGCCGAACATGAATTCGGCAAGTGTTTTAGCCATTTCGGTCTTGCCCACGCCCGTCGGCCCGAGGAAGAGAAATACTCCCATCGGTCGCCTCATATCTTTAATACCAGAGCGTGCGCGCCTGACGGCTTTTGAAATAGCGTTTACAGCTTCTTCCTGGCCGGCGATGCGCTTGTGCAGGACTTCTTCCATATTGAGGAGCCGGCTCGCTTCATCATCGGCAAGCTGGACCATCGGCACGCCGGTCCACATACTTACCACCTCGGCGATGTCTTCCTTACTCACCACTACGTCCGTTTGATCCTGCTCGGTCCGCCACTCGGTTTCAAGCTGTTTTATCTTTTCTTCGTTTTGAAGCTCGCGTTCTCTCAATTCCGCCGCGTAATCGTACTGCTGCGTAGCCAGGGCGGCGTCTTTATCCTTGCGGATGATATCCTGCTGCTCCTTGGTCTGTTTTAAAGAAATCGGCATCGTGCTGTGGCGTATCCGCACCCTGGAAGCCGCCTCGTCCACCAGGTCGATGGCTTTGTCCGGCAGAAAGCGGTCGGGTATATAACGCGCCGCCATAGTGGACGCCGCGGCTAACGCCTCTTCGCTGATGCGCAACCGGTGGTGCTGTTCGTAGCGTTCCTTGATGCCGCGCAGTATCTGCAGCGTCTCATCGACGGAAGGCTCTTCCACCAGTACCGGCTGGAAACGGCGCTCCAGTCCCGCGTCGCGCTCCACATACTTGCGGTAATCGTCAAGAGTTGTCGCGCCGATGCACTGCAGTTCGCCGCGTGCCAGTGAAGGCTTTAAGATGTTGGCGGCATCGACTGCGCCCTCGGCGGCGCCGGCGCCCACCATGGTATGAAATTCATCGATAAATATAATGCAGTTGCCTGCGGTCTTAATCTCGTCGATAATCTTCTTGAGTCGCTCTTCGAATTCGCCGCGGTATTTCGTTCCCGCCACCAGCGACCCCATGTCCAGGGAGATGAGCCTTCTGTCTTCCAGGGTCTCCGGAACGGTGCCGGCAACGATTTGCTGGGCAAGCCCCTCCACGATAGCGGTCTTGCCCACGCCCGGCTCCCCTATTAACGCCGGGTTGTTCTTGGTGCGCCGACTCAATATCTGGATAACCCGCTCTATCTCTTTATGTCGCCCGATAATCGGGTCGAGTTTCTTTTTACGCGCGGCATCCGTGAGGTCGGTGCCCAGCTGGTCTAAAGCCGGGGTCTTGCTGGAACTGCGTGAAAGCCTTGCCTTGGGTACTCCCTGTGTCAGGATATGGGTAACCTCGGCACGGGCTCTCTCTAAAGTAATCCCGAAGCTGTCCAGCACGCTGGATGCCACCCCTTCCCCCTCCCGCAGCAGACCCAGCAGCAGGTGCTCGGTCCCTATATAGTTATGCCCCATCTGGCGGGCTTCATCTATGGCAAGCTCGATGACTTTTTTAGCCCGGGGAGTCAGGCCTGTCTCACCGGTGCTGGGTTTCTCGCCCCGCCCGATGATGAATTCCACCGCCGAGCGGACTTTGCTCAAGCCGATACCCAGGTTCATCAGCACCTTGGCAGCCACGCACTCGTCTTCACGTACCAGCCCCAGCAATATATGCTCGGTGCCGATATAGCTGTGATTAAGGCTGCGCGCCTCTTCCTGGGCTATGGTGAGGACGCGCCGGGCTCTTTCGGAAAATTTTTCAAATCTGCTGGCCATATCGAATCCCTGGTGCTAATCTGTCCGGTGAAATACCGTTCTATTTTAATATTATAATATCAACGCTGGTAAAGCAATAGGGGTAACCGCCGATTGTGTTCGGTATATACACGCAGAAAAGAAATTCTTTTATGCCGGGAAAAAGAAAAGTCTCCTGGCAGTGGCATATTTTCCACAAAGGGTCGCCCCCTCAGTATCGTCTGCGCTGAGGCATTTCACTTCCGTGTTCGGGATGGGAACGGGTGGGACTACCTCGCTCTAACCACCAAGAGACTCGTTCTCCTGATTGACATATTCAGTTGTTAAAGTCTTTTTTCAAGCTGCAGATATATTTTAGCACATTATCCGGCATAAAAAAAGGGGGGGCAATATTTCTCTCTCCTCTCCGCGTAAAATTATACAAGTCGGTGGTAATGCGTAAATACTATAAATAATATTATTTTGACGATACCTATGGTATCGATGTATCCCACCCTTGACAAGCCTTTGGACAAGTGCTAGGTTATTGGAGGGCTTTTCCCAGGACGCTGCTTTTTCCAATACCGACGCATTATCGCACGGCTTTCAGCCCTATGAACACAACGAGGTGACAAGATGAGTATCGAACTGGTTCACATTGGATTCGGCAATATACTCGCCATGAGTCGGGCAATCGCGATAGCCTCCCCGAATTCCGCCCCCACCAAGCGCATCATTCACGACGGCAGAAATAACGGCAAGGTAATCGATATGACCAGCGGCAGGCGGACCAAAGCCGTTATCTTTACCGATAGCGGGCATATCGTGCTGGCGGCGCTCGCCCCGGAAACCATCGCCAGCCGGTTTCAGACCACCCGCCCCGGCATTATAGCAAAGCCAGAGCCAAGCGAAGGTGCCAATGAGCCGTGATACTCATTCTCCCCTCGTTCCAACGCCTAAGCCCCTCCTCATCGTTCTCTCCGGCCTTTCAGGCGTCGGCAAAGACACGGTTTTAGCCGGACTTAGAAAATCGGGGCTCCCCGCCAAAATCAGCGTCTCCGCTACCACCCGAGACCGCCGCGCCGGTGAAAAGGAAGGCGTTGACTACTATTTCGTCTCCGCCGCTAAATTCCAGGAAATGATAGACTCCGACAGGCTGCTGGAATGGGCTACCGTCTACGGCAACCGCTACGGCATACCCGAAGAGCCGGTCCGAAAGGCTTTGAAAAGCGGACAAGACGTTATCGTAAAAATAGATGTCCAGGGCGCCGCCACCATCAAGAAAAAAATGCCCGGGGCTATCTTGATTTTCCTCGTGACCATATCCCTTGAGGAACTGGAGCAGCGACTCAAAAAGCGCCGCACGGAAAAGGCGAAGGAGCTTGAACTCCGCTTGAAAACAGCTATTAAAGAGCTGGATAGTATCCCGATGTTCGACTATATTGTCGTTAACCGGGAGGGGAAAATCGACCGCACGATTGCGGATATTATGGCCATTATCACGGCGGAAAAATGCCGCGCCGTCCCGCGCGATTTAAACGTCTGAACTCCAAGATATACTCCCTTCTTTCACTCTCTCACATAGAAATATCCTCGCTTGACAGGTTGTGTTATAATGAAAATTGCCTTACGAGGAACAGTAGTTCAAATAAACGGAACAATATCACCCATATTGAAAGCGACGGGAGGCAGATATGATGCAACAAAAAAAGCTGGCTGAAATTGTCGGCGTAAAAAACGTAACCGGTGATGACGCCGCGCTGGAAAAGTATTCAAACGATATGAGCTTTGCCGGTCCGATAAAGCCGGAGTATATTGTAAAACCCAGAAAAGCCGATGATGTGGAAAAGCTGGTGAGTCTGGCGCGTAAGAATAAAGCGCCGCTGATACCCGTAAGCTCCGGCGCGCCCCACTTCCGCGGCGATACCGTCCCTTCCGTCGGCGAGGCGACAATCGTCGATTTGTCCGGCATGAAAGAAATCATCCGCATCGACAGGTATAACCGGGTGGTAATGTTCGAGCCGGGCGTAACCTTCGGCGAACTAATCCCCGCCGTCGCTAAAGAAGGCCTCCGCCTTAACATACCCCTCTGCCCCCGCAAATCTAAATCGGTCATAGGCAGCATGCTGGAAAGAGAGCCGGTTATCATGCCGGGCTATCACTGGGATATCGGCGACCCCCTTTGTGATGTAGAAG
>Ga0154618_128_pt1 | contig 9936 bp, 8 predicted proteins | sample Rifle2008BG13ft_FD_116047 | JGI IMG/M metagenome (GOLD analysis project Ga0154618, IMG submission 116047) | Chloroflexi bacterium RBG_13_51_52 | reverse complement strand
CCTCGGCGTCGTTCTTCACCTTGTGGTAGTTCACCACCACCCCCTCCCCGAACTGGTCGTGCTTAACGTGGTCGCCGGCTTTAAATACCGGGAGGTCTTCCCGTGGTTCTATGGCTTTTTCCGTGGCGTCGATGCCGGCCGCCGACCACTCGTCTTGCTTGCCGGTCACCCCGCCCCGGGCTATGAGGTCGGCAGGTATGTCCAGCAGGAAGCGCGACGGCTTGTTCACCGCGCTGGAGCCCATCAGGTGGCGTCGGAACGCCCGCACCAGGTACACCTTCTTCTTCGCCCTGGTAATGCCCACGTAGCAAAGGCGTCGCTCTTCCTCCAGCTGGGCGGGGTCGTCGATGCTCTTATAATGCGGCAGGATGCCTTCCTCCATGCCGATGATGAATACAATGGGGAACTCCAGTCCCTTGGCCTGGTGGAGGGTGATGAGGGTGACGGTGTCCACCTTTTCATCGAGGTCGTCGACGTCCGACACCAGCGCCACGCCTTCGAGGAAAGCGGTCAGTCCCTCTTCCGGGGGTAGGTCCTTATAGTCCTGCGCCACGGCGCGCAGCTCCATGACGTTCTCCCACCGCTCCTCGCCGTCGACGAGTCCCGTAATATAGTGTTTGTAGCCCGATTTATCGACCACGAGGTCGAAGAGCTTCACGACGTCAAGCTCTTTGCTCTGCTCGATATAGTCCTCTATCATCACGGCGAAGCCGGCCAGCACCTTGACCGTCCGCGCGCTGAAAGGAAGTTCCGCGTCGGACTCCTTCGACTCCGCTAGAAGCTGTAGGGCTTTATAAGCGTTGACGCCCTGCGACTGCGACCAGTGGGTTAGCTCGTCCAGGCTGCGCTCGCCGATGCCGCGCTGGGGGACGTTGATAACGCGCATCAGGCTGACGGTATCAAGTGGGTTCTGGACGAGCCGGAGGTAGGCGATGATGTCCTTGACCTCGCGCCTTTCGTAGAAGCGGGTGCCGGCCACCAGCTTGTAGGGCATGCCGTAGCGGATAAAAGCCTCTTCCAGCGCCCTCGACTGGGCGTTGGTGCGGTACATCACCGCGCAGTCGCCCGACTTTACCTCGCCGCTCCGCACCAGCTTGTCGATTTCGTTGACCACCCACTGGGCTTCTTCCTCGGCGGAGTAGGTCTCGATAACGTTGGGGGGCAGTCCCTTTTCGTTCTCCGTCCAGAGTTCCTTGGGCTTACGCTGCCGGTTAGCGGAGATGACGTGCGAAGCGGCGTCGAGAATAAGCTGCGTGGAGCGGTAGTTCTGCTCGAGAAGCACCACCCGCGCGTCGGGGAAGTCCTTCTCGAAGTTTAGTATATTGCGGATGTCCGCCGACCGCCAGGAATATATCGACTGGTCGGGGTCGCCGACCACGCAGATGTTGCGGTATTTGCCCGCCAGTTGCTTTACCAGCTCGTACTGCACCAGGTTGGTGTCCTGGAACTCGTCCACCTGGATGTGCATGTAGCGCGCCTGATACTTTTTTAGAATGTCCTTTTTTTGCCGGAAAAGCAGCACCGTCTTTAATAAAAGGTCGTCGAAGTCCAGCGCCGAGCTGTCGGTGAGCAGCTGCTGGTAGCGTTCGTAGACGCGCCGCGTCACCTCCTCGAAGTAGCTCTTGCCGTGCAGGTCGGATGGCTCCTGCATCTGGCTCTTGGCGCTGGAGATGACCGACTGTAAAGCTCTTGGGGCGAACTGCTTGGGGTCGAGCGTTAAGTCCTGCAGACTCCGCTTGATCAGGCTTATCTGGTCGTCGTCGTCGTAAATCACGAACTTGCTGTCGATGCCGATAGCTTTGCCGTCCTGCCTCAAGATACGGGCGCAGATGGCGTGAAAAGTCCCCAGCGTAAGGTCTTTCACCGAGGCGCTCACGAGCTTGTTTAGTCGTTCTTCCATCTCCCGCGCAGCTTTGTTGGTGAACGTGACGGCCATGATTTGCCGCGGGTTCACGCCGACCACTCTGATTAGATAGGCGACGCGGTGGGTAATGACGCGGGTCTTGCCGCTGCCGGGTCCGGCCAGTATCAGCACGGGCCCGTTGATAGCTTCCACGGCTTGTCGCTGGGCGGGATTAAGCTCGTCGAGGATATCCATATACCTGAATTATAACATTTATCCCCCATTGAAGGCGAAAAATATAAGCGGCATCTTGCCATCTTTAAATAATGAATCAAAAAATTATGTCTTTATTCAAGTGGCATTTTGACGTCATAACGCTATAATGTTATAGTGTCATTGTTCATGGAGGTGCTATGATGACTACCCCTGCCAAAAGAACCACTATCTATCTAGATGATGATTTGCACAAAGCCCTGCGGCTGAAAGCTATTGCCGTCTCAAAATCGGTATCGGATCTTGTGAATGAAGCTGTGAGAGACTCGTTAAAAAAAGACAAGCGTAAATATAACACGATACTAGAAATAATGTCTGAACCCAAGGGCAGATTCCTCAAAGCCTGACCTCTGGTAAAACTTATGCGCCCGCTCCCGCCGGTTATCGCTGGTTAACATTATCTTGTAGCAGCCGGCCTCTTTAGCGTGGGTTATGCAGTACTCCATTAAAAGTGTGCCGATACCCCGACTGCGCCATTGTTCATCGACCACCATGTACTCCACCACCGCAAACGGCGAGGTGCCGTGCGCCATCCCTGGCAAAATAGACATCACTGTCGTGCCCACCACTTTACCGTCTTCCTCCGCCACCAGCAGGCTGTAGCCGGGGACTTTAGACATATCGCTCAAGACACGTCGGCAATCTTTAAGCGGGGGAGCCTTATAATCGCCGGGATTGAAAGAAAGCTGGCGGTACAGCTCCAGCAGGCGGGGAATGTCTTGCTCTGTTGCCGCTCTGATAATCGCCATTTCAGAATATCCGGATTAGAAGACCGACTTTCTGACGATGGTCTCCTCACGGCGCTGGCCTATCGAGATATGGGAGACCGGGCAGCCGACTAATTCTTCCAGTCGTTTAATGTACTTCTGGGCTTTAACGGGGAGATCGTTGAAGACGCGGGTCTTGCCGGTGGTTTTTTGCCAGCCCGGCAGGTCTTCATAGACCGGCTGGCATTTCACCAGGGTGGTGGTACTGGCCGGGAAATTATCGATAACCTGCCCGTCAACCTTATAGCCGGTGCATATTCTAAGTCGGGGCAGCTTATCGAGCACATCGAGGCGCGTGATTGCCAGGCTGTTAAAGCCGTTGACCCGGGCGGTAAGACGAGCAGCGACGGCATCGAACCAGCCGCAGCGGCGGGGTCGGCCGCTGACCGTGCCGTATTCCTGTGCCAGTTCTCGGATGGCGTTTCCGGTCTCGTCATTCAACTCGGTGGGCATCGGACCGGCGCCTACCCTGGTCTGATAAGCTTTAAAGACACCCAGCGTATGGGTAAGTTTGTTGGGGGCTATCCCGGCTCCCAGGCAAGCACCGGCGGCCATGGGCGAGGAAGATGTGGTATACGGATAGGTCCCGTAATCGGGGTCGAGTAAAGTGCCCTGCGCGCCTTCCAGTAGTACCGGTTCATTACGGGCAATAGCTTCAGCCAGTACGGCCGATGTATCGCAAATGCACGGCGCCCATCGGTCGGCGTACTGGCAATATTGCGTGTAAATATCGTCAAATGATAGGGCATCCGCTCCATAAATCTTGGTCAGTATTTTGTTTTTATTTTCCAGCGCGGTGGCAAGTCTTTCCCGCAATACCTCCTTATCGAGGAGGTCGCCGGCCCGGATGCCCGTCCGGGCTACCTTATCGGCGTACGCCGGCCCGATACCCTTGCGGGTGGTGCCGATAGCTTTTCCGCCGAGGGCTTCCTCTTCCAGACCCTCGATAACGATATGGTAGGGCATAATGAGATGGGCGCGGTCGCTGATGAGGAGCCTGGATGTATCGATGCCGCGCGCGTTAAGGTCATCAATTTCTTTGTTCAGTACGGCGGGGTTGACGACAACGCCGTTCCCGATAACGGAAGTAGTTTCTTTATAAAAAATACCTGACGGCGTGAGGCGCAGCTTGAATTCCCCGTGGGGATTGACCACCGTGTGACCGGCGTTATCGCCGCCGGAAAACCGCACCACGTACTTCGCTTTTTCCGACAGCATGTCCACGATTTTCCCTTTTCCTTCATCTCCCCATTGGGCTCCGATAACAGCTACAACCGGCATTTCTTACCTCCTTGAGCAAAACCCATACATTCTACCATCACGGGCATGCCTTGTCTATATAATTTATAATCAAAATGAAAGAATTTTACGTTTAATATCAGGACTTTGTCTGACGCCAGGCGTAGACCATGCGTTCGATGACCGTAACCCAGCTGAAAAAGGTGATGACTGCCAGGGCGATGAGCAGGGCATTATCGAACCGGCTTAAAAGCAGCCCCAGCGCCAGAATAATGACTCTCTCCGGACGGGTAAAGAGTCCGGCTTTACATTCGATACCCAGCCCCTCCATCCTGGCGCGGATGTAGCTGACCAGCAGCGAACCTACCAGGGCAACCGCCGATAGGATGCTTTCAGCTACCTGTCCGTATTTTACGAAAACTGCCAGCAGGGTTATCAAAAGTATGGCTTCGGAAAGCCGGTCGAGGGTAGAATCGAGGATAGCCCCGAAGCGGGTAGTCTGTCCGGTAGCGCGGGCAAGCGCCCCGTCGAGCATATCGAACAGTCCGGCTGCCAGCACCACAATCCCCGCCGCTATGAAATACTCTCTAACCACCAGTACGCCGGCGATGATTGTGATACACAATCCCGTCCAGGTGATAATGTTTGGCGTCAACGGTGTCTTGGAAAGGATGCCGATAATCGGTCCGGTGATATGTTCGGCGATAGCTTTGCGGACTGAATCCAGTTTCGTCATTGATCGGTATTTTCCTGAAATAATGTAAGACTTTTAGCTCTTTATTGCGGCTTTGCGGCGGACTGTTTAAGTTTATCTAAAGTGTTCTTATACACATCCAGCAATCTATCGGCGATGATTGACCAGTCGAATTGCTGCGCCCTGGATATGCCCCTTTCGCCCAGCTTCTGCCGAAGTTGCCTGTTCTTGATTAGTCTTAGTATGGCTTCGGCTAGTTTCCCCGCGTCCTTGGGAGGCACTGCGCTCCCCTCGACGCCGTCTGTAAGGACGCTGGAATAGCCGGCGATATCGGAAGCAATAACAGGCTTGCCGACCGCCATCGCTTCCAGCAGGACGATACCCTGGCTCTCGCGCCCCGTGGCTGGAAAACAGACGATATCCGCGGTCTTGTAATATCTCGGCAAATCTCCGTAGGCGGCATATCCTCTGAAACTCACGTCCGGCAGCCCGTACTGGCGGACATATTTTTCATATTTCTTGCGCAGGCGTACTCCCGGTCCCACCTGTATGAGCCGACAGTCGGGCACTTCTGACTTGAGCAGTCGGAAGGCTTCCAGGAGATAATCAAACCCCTTCCGCTTTTCCAGCCGCCCCACGAAAAGGATATTGGTCTTCCCGTCGTTGAAATCATCAAAGGACGATACATTTTCGTGGAAATGCTGGGTATCGACCCCGTTGGGGATGATTTCGTAATCGGCCGGGAAATATTTGTTGACATAGGAAAGGGCAACCTGCGAGACGGCAACGCGCCCGTCCAGCTTGCGGAACCAGCGGTTTAAATACCACTTGGCGATAGGCGAGAACATGTTGTACCAGGGTTTGCCACCGGAGGCGTGGAAGGTGCCCACCATCGGCGATTTCTTCAAGCGCAGGACGGTGGTGCAGAGAGTAGGCATCAAAGGCTCGTGCAGGTGGCAGATATCGAACTTCTCGCGCTCAAATACCTCGTTGATCTTGCTTTCCAGTCGGAGGGATATGGTAATGCGGGCGATAGAGCCGCTGACCGGGATAGGGCGCGGCGTGCCGATGCGAATGAAACGGTCGCCGTTGGTGTAAACAGCCTTAGAAGCCGGGGCGATAATTTTTACATCATGGCCCAGGCGGGTAAACTGCTGCTCCAGGCACGATATATGGCTGACCACGCCGCCCGGTGAAGCGAAGTCATAAGGGGAAACCAGGGCAATTTTCATGCCGGTTTATTTAGCCCCCCGTTTTTTAGCGGGCTTCTTTTTGGTTGACGCTGCATTAGCGGCGATAAACTCCTCGACCTTATCGCGGGCTTCGGAGTCGCTGTATTGCACTGGTGGGGTTTTCATGAAGTAAGAAGACGGCGCGGTTAATGCCCCCTTCAGACCGCGGTCCATAGCGAGCTTGCAGCACCTTATGGCGTCGATGACGACGCCGGCGGAGTTGGGACTGTCCCAGACCTCCAGCTTGGCTTCGATCAGCAGCGGGACATCGCCGAAAGTCCTGCCTTCCATCCTGATGTGGCAGAACTTGCGGTCCAGCAGGAAGGGTACATAATCGCTGGGTCCGACATGGATATCGTCGGGGTCTATTTTATAGGGCAACTGTGAGGTGACGGCGCCGGTTTTGGATATTTTCTTGGACTCAAGGCGCTCCCTTTCCAGCATGTTGAGGAAATCGGTATTGCCGCCGAAGTTCAACTGGTAGGTCTTCTCCATTTTCACGCCGCGGTCGACGAACAGCTTGGTAAGTACGCGGTGGACGATGGTGGCGCCGACCTGCGATTTAATGTCGTCGCCGATGACTGGCAGTCCATGGTCGGCGAAACGTGCTGCCCAGTCCTTCCGGCTGGCGATAAAGACCGGGATGCAATTGACAAAGCCGCAGCCGGCCTGCAGCACCTGCTCGACATACCATTTGGTCGCCATTTCGCTGCCGACGGGCAGGTAGTTCAAAACGACATCCGTTTTGGTCTCCTTGAGCATCTTGACGATGTCGACGGTAGGGGGCGGGGCTTTCTGGATTATCTCGGAGAGGTACTTGCCCAGTCCGTCATGCGTCATGCCCCGGCTTACTTTCACGCCGGTTAAAGGCACATCGCAGAATTTATAGGTGTTGTTGGGTTTGGCGTAAATAGCCTGCGCCAGGTCTTTACCTACCTTGTTCTTGTCAACATCAAAGGCGGCTACAAAGTTGATATCGCTGATATGGTAGCCGCCCAGGTAGACGTGCATGAGACCCGGTACTTTTTCATCGTCCTTGGCGTTTTTATAATAATATACACCCTGAACCAGGGAAGAGGCGCAGTTGCCCACGCCGATAATTGCCACGTTTATTTTCCCCATTTATTTTATTACAACCCCTTTCTTTAGAGATGACCCTACGCTTGAAACGGATGGCCTGACAGCTTCAACAGGCATCCGATGCACTATACTCTCTTTAAGAGCAAGCTGTCAAGATTGCACTTTGATAGTTGACATAAATATCTTTTAGACCCTGATTACTCATCGAAAAGCTCTTTTTTGATATCTAAAACGATATCGGATATCAATTCCGGCTCCCTGGCAAGATATACTTTTGAGCATTCGATATTAAGCGCGGAATGCAGCAGGCCCTGGCCTATATTTTCAGATACCTTCAGAAGCCTGCTAACGTGCCTGGATGGAAACAAGTAATTACATGTAATCACCGGCACTTCCGTTTCCTTTAGGTTGCGAATAGCCTTATTAAACTTTTCCTTTTTGAATTCTCCTATTTCCTGTCCGTACAATTTTAGTTCTTTAACTATCTGCTCCACGCGTCGCCTGTCTGCCGTGGAGACACGGTTTAGTCTCTTTGGGTCAAGTGTTCCTCTCGTTTTATATATATACTTGAGCCATCTCATAGCCTCAAAAGAAAAAGTCTGTTTTAATTCGTCAGCCAGAATCTGGGCTCTTTCATGGTATTTCCTCTCCAACTTTTTAGCTGCGATAGTCAGTTCCTTCTCGTTAACGATACCGAAATCCCCTATATCGAAAGTGGTAAGAAAAAGATTGGGGCTGTGGATAGCTATCATGACCCTTTTTGCAGCTTTGTTGTTATTATTAAAAGCACATAAAGCCGCGACTCCAGCCGTGAAAGAGTCGATATGTGTTTTCGGATAAGGCAATAAATCATCGGGCGGTCTGGTTACATCGCCGGAATGCGGCGTAACCCAAATTATTTTCAGTTCGGAGCCCCAGATATAAGAGTAAAAGCTTTCCCAGACTGAGGATTTCCGGTTATATTCCTGTCTGGTAGCTGCCGCAAAAGCCATATTGCTAATCCACTGCAGGCTTTCCAACGCACGGGGCAGTACGACTTTATACCGAAGGGCTTCCTGAAACGTCGGCTTGGCCCTGTTGAAATCTATCCCATATCTTCCCGCCGCCAGGTCCTCGTCATCAGGGATGCGGGAACATTTTGCCGCGATAAAGCGATTGTTATTATCCCGCGCATCATACACCTCGAAGTTAGGGTTGCTTTCTTTAAGTACAAACTTCTTGAGGAACTCCGTTCGGACTCCCCGATAAGCTCCATGCTCGTCTTCATAGACCAGTTTCATTATTTCTCAATCCTGTTCAAATAAAGACCTTTTTCGGCTGCCAGGCTTCTCTATCGGGGACGGGCTGGAGCATACCCAGGAAACGTCCGTCCCGGGAATAGGCGCGGCAATATCTATGGTGTGAATTTTCCTTGATATCCCGGCTATCGACATATTCCGGGCTTATCAAACTTCCGGTCCTCATCGCCTGCTCACCGACTTCATTGATGACTATTTTACTGAAATCCTGGAGCACGCTGTCGATAGGGTGGAGATACTTGTACCAGTCGCCAAGCTTTACCGATTCCTCCAGTTGTGGTAGGGAGACGGCATCAACGATATCTAAGATGCCGCAGCGGGTGCGCGTCAGGTCTTTGAGATAAGCCCCGCAGCCCAACGCCTCCCCGAAGTCGTTAGCCAGCGACCGCACATAGGTGCCCTTGCTGCATTCTATCTCCAATGTGACTAATGGCGGCTGCCAATCAACCAGCTCCAGCCGATATATTTTTACCGCCCGGCTCTTCCTTTCGATATTAACGCCTGCCCGGGCAAGTTCATAAAGCGGCTGACCTTTATGCTTAAGGGCGCTGTACATCGGTGGAGTCTGCTCGATATCGCCCCGGAACCGCTCCAGCGCCTGTTCCACCTTGTCGATATCGATGCCTGAAGCATCTCCTTGATAGATAATTTTTCCGCTGCCGTCATAGGTTTCTGTAGCTTTACCGAGTTCGATTGCGGCGCGGTAGGTTTTCGTGGTATCCATGAGGAATTCGACGATGCGCGTTCCCTGCCCCAGGCAGACCGGCAGCACACCGGTAGCGTCCGGGTCGAGCGTTCCGGCATGTCCGGCGCGGCGATCGCCGGTCAGGCGTTTTACCGTCGCCACCACGACGAAAGACGTCTTGCCGGGGGGTTTATTGATATTGAGTATACCGTCCAAAAACTTACCCGATTCATCACCAGGATTTGACTTTGCGTATGCGGTCGAGGGCTTCCTCTATTTCCGGGATAGAGAGGAACAGGGTCGCCCTCATATAGCCCCGCCCGCTCTCGCCGAAATAGGAGCCGGGCATTAATGCGACATGTGCTTTGTTTATCAGTATATTCAGGACGAAGTCTTCATCGTCGAAGCCTTCCGGCACCTTTATCCACAGGTAGGGCGTCGCGGCAGGTACCTCTACTTTAAGACCCAGTTCCCGGAGACCCCGGACAAAGATATCCCTTCTTGCTTTCAGCTCTTTTAAATATTCCTGCATTTCCGCTTTGATAGCGGGATTGGTCAGGGTTTCCGCGCCGACTTTCTGCTTGTACCATTCCACGCCCTGGCTGTGTTGGCTGGAATGCTTGAGCCACCGGTTGATGTTGTCCTCGCTGCTGACAATCCATGCCAGCCCGATACCGACGAAATTAAAATGCTTGGAAAAAGAGACAATCTCAAAGCCGCGCTCCATTATTTCCAGGACTTGGGTAATCGATATTGGTTTGGTTTGATTATCGAAAACATAGTCTTTATAGGCTTTATCGAAGATACCGACGACGTCTGCGGACT
>Ga0154618_162_pt1 | contig 9946 bp, 9 predicted proteins | sample Rifle2008BG13ft_FD_116047 | JGI IMG/M metagenome (GOLD analysis project Ga0154618, IMG submission 116047) | Chloroflexi bacterium RBG_13_51_52 | reverse complement strand
TTGTAATTGCCGAGGGCAATGCTGCCGGCTCCGGCGGTCTCGGTGTAACAATGGGATCGAAAAATCTTAAAGCTATAGCCGTTACCGGCGATAAAAGGCCTAAAGCATCTGACCCTGAAAAGGTACGTAAAATGGTCGAACTCATCCATAGAGGTCAACCGAAAACGGTTATGCCTTCCATGTGGAACATCCCCGGCCTTACGCGACGGCATGCCTGCTACGGGTGTGGTATCGGTTGTGCCCGTGAAATATACGAGGCGGAAAAAGGCAGGAGCTATAAAGCGCTCTGCCAGGCATCCGACTTATATTCAGCGCAGTCGATGAGATATTCCGGCAAGAAAGACGGCGCCCACCTGCTGGGCACGAGGCTCTGCGACGGATACGGACTCGATTCCTCGGTCATGCAGAGTATGCTCGAATTTATCGATGCCTGCTATAACGAGGGGTTAATAGACACTAAAAAAACGGGGCTGCCCCTTTTAAAAATAGGCAGTCCGGAATATATCCAGGAACTTACCCGGAAGATAGCTTTGAGAGAAGGCTTCGGGGATACCCTTGCCAGAGGCATTATCCACGCCGCCGGAGAGGTGGGGCCGAAGGCTAAGGATATGCTTCACATGTTCGTCGCCACCAGAGGAAGTGAGAAAAAAGACTACGACCCCCGGCTGTTGATTACCACGGCTCTCTGCTACGCCACCGAGCCCAGGAGGCCCATCCAGCAGCTCCATGAGGTCAGCAACCTTAACATGATGTGGTTGGGCATGGACCCGATTGGGAAGGCTGGCGCTACATTTTCCACGGAAAATTACCGCAAGGTAGCGGAAAAACTCTGGGGCAGCGCTACCGCAGCCGATTACTCCACGTATGAAGGCAAGGCGTTGGCTGCAAAGATGCTCCAGGACCGCGTCTTCGCCAAGGAAAGCCTCGTCCTCTGCGACCTGCGCTGGACGATGACACAGCCTGCCCGCATTTTAGGCACCACCATTGATACCATAACGGAAAGTCAGGTCTACTCAGCGATTACCGGTAAAGATGTTGATGATGCGGAACTAGCGAAGATGGGCGAAAGAATTTTTAATTTACAGCGGGCTATTCTGCTCCGCCAGGGGTGGCAGGGCAGAAAAGGCGATAGGATTATGGACTATTTTTTCACCGAACCGCTGAAAAAAGGTGAGATGTTCTTTAACACCGACGGCTTGATGCCCGGCCAGAACGGTGAAATTATCTCCAGAGTCGGGGCGGTTATTGAAAAAGACAAGTTCGAGAAGATGAAGACCGAGTATTACGGATATAGAGGCTGGGATACCGCAACGGGCTTTCCCAAAAAGGCTAAACTGACAGAGCTTAAACTCGACGATGTCGCTGCTGACCTGGCGGGGCGGGGGCTTTTAAAGTAATCAGTTCTACTTCACGAGCCCCCCGCTGCCTATATTATTTATGCCCTTTCCCCACCGCCAGAGGTGCTACCGCCAGCCAGAGGGTAATGGTGATCAGCATAGCTTTGACATAGCTGATGGCAGCTATACCGAAATCAGGCGCAATTGCTCCCCAGAGCAGCATCAAGATGAAAGAACTCAAGAAAAAACCGGGAATAGCCGTCAATATTCTAAAATAACCCATTATATTAATCCTCCTTAACAGGAATTTTTGATTCCGCTGGTATTCGTTTTTCTTTTGATGTTTCGTATACTCTGGCTTTTACAGGCTGTTCACCGATGCTGATATTCGGTATCCATTCCAGCCATTTTGGCAAGTACCAGTTGGCCTTGCCCAGCAGCTTCATTGTAGCCGGGACAAGCACCGATCGAATGATAGTGGCATCCAGGAACACCGCTACCGCCAGCCCGAAGCCCATTTGCTGCATCATCACCATATCGCCAAGGGCAAAGCCGCCGAACACCGCTACCATGATGAGTGCCGCGCCGGTGATGAGTTTCCCGGTAGATTGTAGACCGAAAGCCACCGCCTCGGCATTGTTGCCGTGTTTTTTATAGTGTTCGCGTATACGACTCAACAGGAATACCTGGTAGTCCATAGAAAGCCCAAAGAGTACGGCGAACAGGAAGAGGGGCAGCCATGTCTCGATAGAATCAACCTGCGTGAACCCCAGTATACTGGCGCCGATGCCTTTCTGGAAGACCAGCACGATTAAACCGTAAGCAGCGCCCACGGAGAGCATGTTCATGATAATGGCTGTGGTCGGTATCACGATGGAACGGAAAGCCAGCAGCAGCACTATGAAACTCAACGCCAGCACGAAGACGAATATTATCGGCGTATAATTGTTGGTTATCACATTATAATCTTCCATAAAAGCCGATTCGCCGGTAACCATTGCTTTCGCCGGTACGTCGGTAAAAGTTGCCGGGATATAATCCGTGCGTATCCTCGTTACACTCTCCAGCGCTTCCAGGCTCATCGTGTCGCCGGCCACCCTGGCATAAATCACCGCCATGTTCAGTTGCGGGTACGGCGCTACTATGGCGGAAGCGAAGATGGGGTCATTAGACAATTTTTCCTGGAGCCCGGCAATAGCCGTCTGCGTCTCCGGGGAGGTTATATCTCCGTCAATCACTACCATTGTCGGCGAATCCAGTCCCATGTGGAAATTACTTTGCAGTACCATATAACCCTGTTTGGAAGGGAGATGATCCGGCTGGGCAGTGATGCCGGACATGCCGGACTTTTTATCGAAGAAGGGGATGATGGCAGCTCCCAGGACAGCCACTACGATTATTATACTGACTACCGGAGCGCGTGTGACCGTCCGGGTAATCCATGCCCAGAAACCGCTGGCAACTTCGCCGGGCTGGGTAGTTTTCCGGGGACGCTGAATAAAAGGAATTCTCCCAGCGTTTACTTTATCGCCAAAGATACTGATTAAGGCCGGCAGCAGCGTCATCGATGCGACGACAGAGGTAAATACTACCAGCAGTGAGCCGATGCCCATCGAGATAAAGATGGAAAGCGGGAATATCACCAGCCCGCATAGCGCCAGCAGAACAGTGATACCGCTGAAGAAAACCGCTTTGCTGGCGGTAGAACCGGCCACGCCGATGGCATCCATTTTATCCAGGCCGTGCGCCCTCTCTTCGCGGAAGCGCGTGAGGATAAACAGGGAGTAGTCGATACCTACGGCCAAACCCATCATGGTTATCATGTTAGTCACCATAAAGGTAAGGTCCATGGCCTGTCCCACCAGCGCTGTCAGTCCTAGGGCGACAACAATGGCGGCGATGCCCATCAGCACCGGCAGAAGCGCAGCAACGAGAGCGCCGAACACCAGCGCCAGGACAACGAGTGCTACCGCAATGCCAACCGTTTCTCCAGTTTGCATATCGCTTTCACCCAGCGTCATTGAGTCCTGCATGAAAGCAGCGGTACCGGTGTGATAAATTTCAAAACCACCGGTGTTGTACTTTTCGCCCATGGTATAGATATCGGACACTTTTTCATAGGTATCGATATGCATCTTGAAAGGTATAAGTGTGCTGTGTCGGTCGGCGGATACCATTGAAGGGTCCTGTACCATGTAGTAAGTAACCGGGTTTAATACAACATCCTGTCCCATCGCAGTCAACTCGCCGTAAATATTATTCACCCGTTCGGTGAAGGCAGGGTCATCAACCGTTAAAGTATTTGACCGGATGATTATCATCTCGTCCAGCCATTTTGCAGAGTCTGTTCCGAGCCTTTCGTCTATCATGTTGAAAGCTACCATGGATTCCGGGTCAGTGGTGAAGGTAGCATCAGTCACCAGCGCATCGCCCAGCAGGTTCATAATCGCAAACACGGCCAGAACGATGGCTACCACCCAGATGCCTAAGGTCCACCAGCGCCTCCGGGCAGATGCCCTGGCAAGAGATTCAGTCCAGTTTTTCAAGTTCATTTACAGTTTTCTCCTCTAGTCATTTTCGTTGGGGAAATAAAACCATACGCCGGGGTATTTAGCTTATTAAGGAAATCTTACTCGACGAATACCTTTACCTTCTCGCCCTTGCCACCTTCGACATCGATTTCCATATCACCGAGGGCTTCGATAAGGTCCTCGATATCTTCTGTTTTTATACTGCGCACATCGAAGTTGATACCCTTTTCTTTTAAAGCGCTGTTGGCTTTATCCAGAGCTTCCGGAGGTATTAGAGCCGTCAATTTGATGCCGGCGCGTATTAAGGACATCGGCACGCGTACATTTACCCGCCCGACGTTGCCGTCCTGCATTAAGTTTCCCTTACCGTTAATAGTACCGCCTACAGGGGGCATGACCGTAACGCGCAGGTATTTTGGTTTGCCTTTATTCCCGGGACTTTTTCCTTTAAAAGCATCATGTCCCTCGTCTCCACTTTCGCCCTCATTTGAGTCAATTGCACTTAACAATTTATACGCTTCATCGGCGCTAATCTTTTTCTCTGCCAGCATTTCCAGTATCTTCTTCTTGTTGTCAGACATTTTATTTACCTCACTTTCAGATTATGGATATTTGCACGCATTCATTACGACCCTGGATATCCACTTTAAAGCCACGCAGCGACCAGAAGGCTACGAAAGCCGCTTTCAAGGAAAACAGAGCCACCTTACCCCATCCGGTGTGCCAGAGAACGATGATGCCAATCAATATCAAAGGTGACAGAACAAGGAAAAATACCAGCGCCACCGGTAATAGTAGGAACAGCGGCAGCCACAACCCGAATCTTGTATTCTTGTTCTTGATTTTAATATGCATCAACATCGGCGGCCAGTTCATTTTGACAACCTCCTTATAGCTTCCTCAGCAGTGATATCACCGCGCTCAAGCTCTCCGATTACTTCCTCCTCCGAGGAAATCGATACGATCTCGACGAATTCCAGCTGCCTGGCAATACGGCTAATCCGGTTCTTCACGGTGGGATAACTGATGCCGAACATCTTCTCCATATCCTTGATCGAACCATCACAACGCATGAACGCCATCACGAAGACCTGGTCATCGGTGGAGAGATTAGCCAGGGGCGGCAGTGAGAAACTACCCTCGATAGCGATATCGCTATCCACCAGCCGGATGCGTTCTATGATTATGGGCTTTCCCTGGGTTATCCTGGTCAGTTCATTCCAGTCTTTCGCCATTTTTCATCACCTCCCCCGATATATTTTCTGTGAAATCATTAACTTTCTTTATCCATGACTTAATTTTCTTAATATATTATAAAGAAGGATATTAATTTTGTCAATACCTTTTTAAAACATTTTTCATTATTTTCTCTCAAAATATTAATTTTATTGATTTTTCCCTTTTTTCCCCATCCGTTTCTCGCTATCTGCTGTTTTAAAAAAATAGACGCATTTGCGCAATTACGCTATAATCTAGCGGGGAATTGAAGCTATGTCTGTCATTTGTATCGCTAATCAGAAAGGCGGCGTGGGAAAAACGACTACCGCCGCCGCCCTCGCCGAGGGTTTGAGCGAGCATAAGAAGCGGGTACTACTTATCGACTGGGACCCGCAGGCAAGCCTTACTATCAGTCTGGGATTCAATCCAGACAGCTTGAAACTTACCGGTTATGATGTTCTAACAAGTATCATCAGGAATAATGGCCGGTACTCACTCCGCGATGTTACCTTGAATACCGGCAAACCTGATATCGACCTGGTTCCGGCTAATGTAGAACTCTCGCAGGCGCAGCTAGACCTGGTCAATGCCTTTACCCGCGAGCTGGTACTCAAGGAAATGCTCCAGTCCGTACGCAATGATTACGACTATATCCTGCTGGACTGCCTGCCCAGCCTGGGACTACTGACCATCAACGCCCTTTCCGCGTCAGATAGCGTTCTCATACCTCTGCAGGCGGACTTCCTGGCGATGAAGGGGCTAGCGATGCTGCTGACCACCATAATCACGGTGAAGGAAAAAATCAATCCTTCGCTGGAAATCCTGGGAATACTTTTCACCATGACCAATTCCCGCACCCTGCACAGTCGAGAAGTAATGGAGGTAACCAAAAAAGCTTTCGGCGATAGGATTAGAGTATTCGACGCATCCATACCCACCAGCGTTCGTTTCAAGGAAGCCCCGGCGGCCGGGATGTCAATTCTGAACTATGCCCCGAACTCCGAAGGGGCCGACGCGTATAGATTACTTACAAAAGAGGTGCTGCATGAAAAGAGCTAAAATAACCGAGGAACTGGCTTACGGTTCCGCTTTAGACCGACTCACCGGGGGGGAAAAGCCAGTTACATCGCCGGAAGTAAAGCAGTCCGCGCCTGTGTACGAATCTCCCAAATCTTCCGTGATAAAGCTTTCCGTGTTCCTGAACCGGGAGGAGGACGCCTATCTCGAATCGCTGGCATCAACGGCTAAATTCAGCGGGGGGAAGAAGCTTAGCAAGACCAAGCTAATCGAGGCAATGGTGAGGGCTTTCCGCAAGACGAACCTGGACGTACGGGGCGTGAAAGACTACCAGGAGCTGTTTAACAGGATTTCCGCACAGCTGCATTAATGATATCGGTCAAAGACGGTTGACCGACCAGATAGTGAGTGACTCCGGCAACTTTCGGGTCAGGCCAGGTTTCCGATTCCGCGAGGTCGGAGAAGGGGATGGCCAGAGGCTCGGGCCAGAGCGCAGTGTATAATTCGGGGATGGGCACGGGGTGGGCGAAACGGAACCTTTCCATCACTTCGTTGTGGGTGAGGTATCTGACGGTGGGCAGTGCCGGCGCCAGAGGGGGTGCGGAGGGGGGAATCGGCATCGATTCTATGGTTAGTACGGTGGGTTCTTCGATTACCGGTTGTCTTTTGCGAGGGCGGACGCAGCAGATGACCTGCCACATGCCGATGTTATCAGAGTCATAGTTGGGGCGTTCGCCGGTGAATTCGTCTTTGAGGATGACGATGTCTTCTATCTCCGACTCACGATAGAGTTTCCAGCCGACCACCTCGAGCATCTCGCTGTAGCCGCCGGTCTGGTAGCAGATGAGGCTTTCGTTGTCAGCATCGCCGGGGATAACAATGCCGAGGGCGAAGGGCTCGACGGTGCGGTAGCCTCCGTGATAGTAGAACTCGAGGGTGTGAAGCTGGCGGATGGCGGAGCAGATGGCGGTGCGCTTTTCTTCACGGGTGAAGCCGATTTTGAGCATCTTTTTGAGGGAGGGCAAGGCGATACCTCTCTTTCTACCAGATTATATGGTAAGGAAAGGAGGCGTGTTTTGTCAATTTTAGGGCGATTTGTTTTTTTTAATTTCAAAACAATTAGGTGTAAATAGCTTCAAAAAATTGTTTTTTGTTTTATGGTAAATCAGGTTCAATTAGCGGGTTTTTTGTTTTTTGATTTTTTTATAGTTATGTTAAGGTGCTTCCTGTTTTACAGTTTAGAGTTAACAGTTTACAGTTAAAAGTATAGAGACGAAAATCCCTCTGTCTCTCCCTTTGCAAAAGGGAGACTTCCCCCATTATAAGGGGAGAGGGGGAGAAAGTGAAGGGGAGAATGTCGCGGGGGGGGGAGAGAAGCTCTATATTCTAAACAAATTCAAATATCAAAAGGTAAAGGTGGGGGGAGATTTTTAAAGTTTTATAAAAAAAGATTGGTCTTTAACCTCGATATTTATTATCATTATGCCACTCGATATATTTCCGAGAAGGACGATTTGCGGGGTTAGCAGGAAGCCAGAGGGGGCTACCTTGAAGGCGGTAATAGTCTCTTCCGTTTTCAAACTCTTCTTTGATTCTGCGGCTAACTTCAAATTTCATGGACGGTGTAATTGTAACGTAGCCCAAATCAAATAGAGCGTGCAAATCACGCCTGAAAAGGATGCCGTTGCTAACAACATTCTGACCAGACTCTGAGTATGGTTTAATATGTGCTGCATCAAGTGCAGGAAGAGTCTTCTCATTTGTTACTGCACACCGTCGTTCATATGCATCAGTAACAAGAACACGGAATGACCCCTGGCCAAGCCTTGGTAAAGTAGTGATTGGTTTACCATATCTCGCTTGTTCTTCTTGCACCCCAGATGTATAACGTTCATCTTGTTCGGCAGATGCTAGAAGCGTACTCACATGTAACTGCTTCCAAAGCGTTCGACCAGGTTCAACTGAAAGATCATACCCCTTTCCTTGTACGATGTTAGGACTCCAATCTGCCGGGGCAGGTATCCATTCACTTTCCGGAAAAAAGAATGGTTGTTCAAGAAGGATGCATCCTATCGTGTAATCAATGAAGGGATTTTCCATTTGATGTCTAAGTTTTCCGACACGTTGACGCATTTCTAAAAGGTTATACGCACCATTTTTAATCTCGAAGGATTCCCACGCTAAGCTTATGGGGAGAAGGGTGGAATAAGCGAATATTCCACCGCCAACTATTTTGTGGTGAGGATAATGCAATTTGAACAGAAATAACTCGCCCGGCTTCAAAGCCTTAAATACACGATTGCCCCCCGGTTGCCAGAAGTTGACCTCTTCAAGTTGAGGTATGTTCCTCAAGAGATCAAACCAGTTATAATCTGTTACACCAATATATAATCGCATATCATTGTTTCATCAAGCATTTATTTTATATGCTATCGTATCACATTTGATGATAATACGAAATAATGTACGGGTAGAGAAAGAAAAACTCCCTTTATCCCTCTTTACTAAAGAGGGAGACGAGGAAGGGATACCTATTTGACCAAAATCCTGCTTTTGGGGTCGGGGGTGGATTTTAAGCGTCAGAACCATTAGCGGCGGTGGCATTATCAGTGGTTTCCTTATTTTCAGCGGGGGCCGGTTTAATGGTTACGTGGACCTGGGCGATGAGATAATCTTTTCCTTCAGCAGTCACGATAACGGGGAACATCCAATCACCCAGAGTTATATTATTCGATGCTATGGTATTACCCGAAGAGTTGATGAAAGAGAGATGTGTATTGATATATATTCGCTCGCCAACGGCGACGCCTGTAGTATTAAAAAGCCTGATACTTAATTTCCATTCCGGCACCGGGTCAAAGAGACTGGACAGGGCGGGACTTTTCAATTCAAAGTTTTTAGCCTCATTTATTTTATCATTAACCATCACAACCATACTTGCCGCCCAATCTCCCGGCGTAGCCAGTCCTTTTTCCACAACCATTTCTATAGTCGGTATGCCGTTGCCATCGGCGGTACCGCCAACGGCTTCACTGATTAATGTCAATTTAGTCATTTTACTAACCTCCGTGATTCTCCACGAACTAAGGCAATGCATCCCGAGCAATACCAATGCAGAGATGATGATTATCACCGATAAGTATCCTGCGCCTCTAAAAATTTCTTTTTTGGTGCGTTTGATTTTTTCGTACTTCTCTGCTAAGGCGTCAACACGAAAACGCGCATTCAGTTTGCGAATATCATCCAACACTAAAGACGTTTTTTTCATTTCATATTTCGCCAATGTGTGGGCGCTAGTTAAGAGTAAAATAACGCCGCAGAAAGCGACGAATATCCCCACACCCATGGAAAACCAGTATGAAATATTATATTCCAATCTTAGAAACATGAAAGTAGCGGGGCTAAAAAAAATCATCATCGTATAACCCGTGCTGCCAGCCACCTCGGTAAAGCGGAGATATTTTTGCTCAATTTCTGCAGTCAATTTGTCATTACAACCGGCATACATCCATTCAAAGTCTTTATAAATAAGCCCTATCTCCGTCATGACATTATGCCTGAATTCAAGTTCGCGTTGAAGAGGCCTCCAGAACTTCTTGCCATACCAGCGTCCGAACGCATTGAAAAGCGAATCCAACATTAATCCCAGAATGCTGGAGCTAACAATAGCGCCTAATAAGAAAATAACGATTGTACCGGCATTTATATCAGAAAAAGCACTTTCAATTCTATGACCGCCGACAAGGGAGTCGATAAAAAACATGGCGGCAACAGCAACAACAAAACCGGATGAAGTATTAAGTACCCATTTCCCAAAATCAATACTACCCAATTTTGCCAGCA
>Ga0154618_140_pt1 | contig 9962 bp, 8 predicted proteins | sample Rifle2008BG13ft_FD_116047 | JGI IMG/M metagenome (GOLD analysis project Ga0154618, IMG submission 116047) | Chloroflexi bacterium RBG_13_51_52 | reverse complement strand
CAGGATAACGGGCACTCCCTTCTCCGCGGCAAGGCGGGCGAGGGCGGGGTCCTGCTTAAGTCCCCAGATATCGTTAATCATGGAGGCGCCGGCCTCTAAAGCGCGGACAGCTACGCGCGACTTATACGTATCGATGCTGATGGGAACAGAGATTTCTCTGATAAGGCGCTCGATGGCGGGGACAACCAGGCGTAGCTCCTTCTCGACGTTTTCTACAGACAGGGGCTCGGTGCCGGGACGGGTCGATTCGCCGCCGACATCGATAATGTCGGCACCTTCGGCGACCATGCGCCGCGCCTGCTCTAAAGTCCTGCTAATATTATCGCCGATGCCGTCGCCGGAAAAAGAGTCGGGCGAAAGGTTAACGACACCCATGATATAGGTCTTTTCGCCCCAGCGGAACTCGGTATTGCCGCACTTAGTTGCAGGCAGAGCAGTTTTCATTTTTCAACACTATTGTAGCACCTTGATGGCGGTTATGAAACTACGATTTTCAAATTTCAAGCATATCTCTTTATTACTCACCTCTCCCCCCCCCAACCAAATGGATAATCGGAATGGTTGACTTTCCCTGGGAATTTTTTTTATCAAGTCTCATGACTTGACATTTGATAATTCTATGTTCTACTATGCAATAAATACATAATTAAATATCGCCGCACTTTATTCTGTTCTACCTGAAATATCCACCAATCCTAAGGAGGTGAAAATAAAGATAAGTCAATAGGAACTTCAGATTTCAATATTAATATTAGGAGTGAACGATGAAAAAAATACTATATGTTTCACTAATGATTATTTTAGTAAGTTCATTATTCTTAAGTAGTTGTGGTGAATCTGCCCCGCAAGAAGTAATAAAATTAACTTCTTCATGTTATTTACCACCAACCCACGCATTTTCGCCTTTGCAGGAAGCCTGGGGCAATGAAGTCATGGCACGCTCCAATGGCCGCGTAGAAATAACTTTCTATCCCGGCGGTTCACTTGTCAAGGCGCCTGCTACCCCCGACGCTCTGGAACAGGGTATCGCTGATATCGCATTCTCGCATATCGGCTATAACCCTGGCCGCTTCCCGGTTTCCGAAGTCCTTGATCTGCCGATGGGCTATCCTACCGGTTGGGTAGGGTCTCATGTGGCCACGGACTTCATGAATGAATTCAAGCCGAAAGAATGGGATAACCTTCACGTGCTGCTGGTTAATGCCGGCGTCACGGCGGGCCTTATGTTGCATGATACGAAGGTAACCAAGCTGGAAGACCTCCAGGGCAAGACGCTTCGGGGCGCTGGCGAAGTGGCTTCAGCTATCAACGCGCTGGGTGCTACGGCTCGCGATATCCCCATGCCCGAGATGTATGACTCCGTTTCCAAGGGTGTCGTCGATGGCACGCTGGTAGGCATCGAGACGCTCAAGAGCTTCAAGATGGCCGATGTCTGTAAGTACACCACCTTTGCCTGGCAGGTAGGCAATATGTACACCTTCTACCTGGCCATGAACAAAGCAAAATGGGACGCCCTTCCTGACGACATCAAGGATATTTTCAATGAGGTCAGTGAAGAATACGCGGAAAAATATGCGCTGACCTGGAATGAGATTGATATTGCTGGTATCAATCACAGCTTGAGTATTCCAGGAAATGAAGTGTTTACCCTTTCCGATGCCGAAGGCGCCCGGTTTAATGCTGCCGTGCAGCCGGTACTGGGTAATTACGTGGATGCCATGGTCGGAAAAGGGTATGTAAGGTCCGAGGTTGAAGATTGGATCAGCTACATCAAAGATCGTATCAACTACTGGAAGACCAAAGAAGCAGAAAGTAATATCCCGTCTCCCTTCGATGTGGAATTGCCGCAGGGATAATTTAGCAAGAACCATTACTGCCAGAGCTTGAAACCTGGATAAATCGCGGCAGGCCAAGGTAAGAATGCAATTGAATAGTCCCGGGGAGGTGAGGTGCTTCCTATGTGAGCATCCCCGGGACTATCAGTTATAAGGAAAATTAGTAGACTACTTTCAAGCAGGATTTCATCATGAAGGTAGACAATGCACTAAATAAGCTGGACAAGTTCAACAATAAATTCAGCATCTGGCTTGAACGTATTGCCATCATCGGCGTTCTCGTGATGATATTAGGGACCATGGTCGATGTTGTGGGGGCCAAGCTTTTTAACTGGCCTTTGCCGGCAGGTACCGAAGTGGTGTATATGGGTCAAGTAATCGCCATGGCCGGCGCTCTTGCTATTTCCAAGATTGATGGCCGACATGTCCGTATCGAACTTATCGATAAACTGCGCCAGCCTGCTCTCGGAATTATACATGCACTAGTTGCCTTACTCGGACTGTTACTATTTATCGTACTTTTATGGAAGAGCTTTGATTATGCGAACACATTAAGAATCAATCATGAAGTTACCGCTACTGCCAGGATTTCTGTTTATCCCTTTGCACTCTGGCTAGCCGTGTGCTGCTTGCCTATGGCTCTGATATTAATTAAAGAATTTATTTCTTCGCTACTGGAGACGAGGAAAAGATGAGCCCCATTATAATCGGTACGATTGGTGTTATCATCCTGCTGTTATGTTTTGCTATCGGTATGCCGATGGCTTTCAGCATGGCGCTGGTGGGTACGGCCGGTTTTGCGTATCTGGTCTCGCCAGACGCCGCTATTAATCTGTTGCCGCGAGATGTATTTGACCAGTTTGCCTCATACCCCCTGAGCGTTATTCCCATGTTTGTCATGATGGGCTGCTACGCCTATGCTTCAGGGATTGGTAAAAAACTATTTGATGCGGCGTACGTGGTCCTGGGGCGTCTCTCCGGAGGACTGGCAATAGCCTCCGTGGCGGCCTGTGCGCTTTTTGGCGCTGTTAGCGGTTCTACGGCAGCTACCACCGCCACCGTCGGTAAAACGGCGTTGCCGGAAATGAAAAAACATAATTACAGTGATATTTTTGCCACAGGCACCCTCGCCACGGCTGGCGGACTGGGTATTATGATTCCGCCCAGTACAGCCTTTATCGTCTATGGATTATTAACCGAGCAGTCCATCGGTAAACTCTATATCGCCGGTATTATCCCCGGGATAATAATAGCTGTACTTTTTGTCGGCACCATACTGGTCTGGTGCAAAATTAAGCCTAATGCCGGCCCTCCTGGTCCCTCTACCACCTTGAAACAGAAGTTAAAATCCTTGACGGGGGTTGCTGATGCGCTGATACTATTCCTGGTCACCATGGGCGGCCTGTTTGCTGGCTGGTTCACACCTACCCAGGCTGGAGCAATCGGTGCTGTTGGAGCCCTGGTAATCGGCCTGGTCACACGCGAACTTACCTGGGCAAAATTTATTGATGCCACCAAAGACGGACTTCGGATTTCCTGTATGATTATGCTTCTTATCGCCGGTGCTACTGTCTTCAGTCACTTTATCACGCGAACAACTATGCCCATGGTTCTGGCTGATTGGGTGAATACGCTTTCTCTACCGCCCGTAGTGATAATGATATTGATACTTATTTTCTATTTCATCCTTGGCACTTTTTTGGATGCCATGGCTTGTATCGTGCTGGTGGTACCCATCATCTTCCCGATGGTATTAAATCTTGGCTATGACCCGATATGGTTCGGCGTGATGGTTACACTATTGAGTATGATAGCGGTAGTCTCGCCTCCGGATGGAGTTAACGTTTACGTAGTAAAGGGAATATCCCGGGATGTGCCGATAGAGACCATCTTCTGGGGGACTATCCCGTACCTCGTTCCGTTCTTTGCGGCTACGGTGGTATTCGTCGCCTTCCCACCAATAGTTACTTTCCTGTCGCAATTTATTTCTTACTGATATCCAGCTGGAAAAACAAGTTCGCCCCGGGTTATTTATATACACCCTATTCCTTTACGGCTACAGTATAACTATATTTAGGATTTTTATCGTCGGGATGATGTGATATATTGAAAGTATGGAAGATATAAAGCGAATTATAAGTCCCGACACGCTAAAGGAAAACAGGGTACCGCCGGGGCAGCGTCTGACCGATAAATGGCCGGTGCTGCATTATGGAAGCGTACCTAAAATTGACGTGAAGGACTGGACATTCAAGATTTCGGGGCTGGTGGAAAAGGAGCGGACGCTCACCTACGACGAGTTTACCGCGCTGCCGAGGGTGGAGGTATTCTCCGATATCCACTGCGTAACCACATGGTCGATGCTGAACAACACGTGGGAGGGTGTGAGTGCCAGCGTCATCAAAGACCTCGTGGGGATAAAGGGTGAGGCAAAGCATGTCATGGTGGAGGGGGCGGGAGGCTTTACGACCAACCTAGCACTGGATGACTTTTTCCAGAACGACGTATTATTCGTGCTAAAGCATGACGGGCAGCCATTGACCACAGAGCATGGCGGTCCGGTAAGGTTGGTGGTGCCGCAGCTGTATTTCTGGAAGAGTGCCAAGTGGGTGATGGGGATAAGGTTCATGGCGGAAAACGAGCCGGGGTTCTGGGAGAACGCAGGCTATCACATCCACGGCGACCCATGGAAAGAGGAGAGATACGGGGGGCGTTCATTCTAAAAACTGGACAAATACCCTGATAACACGCTATAATTGTATTAACAGGGTGTCGATTTAAGAATAACTGAATAATTATCATAAATAAGGAAGGGCGCTAAGGCTATAGCGTCCTTATATTTTTGAGAAAAAGGAAAACGTGAAGAAGTTCGCCGAAGAGGTTGTAAAGTATTTCTGGATTCCGGTCATCATGGCTGTAGTCTCCTATATTTTCTTCCAGCTAAAGGATGTGGTGCTGGGGGTAATAGTACTGGTGGCATTGAGCGCGGTATATACAATAGTGAGGTTATACTTCGTGCACAAGAAATGGTGGCTGATTATTCTCCTGGTGGTGGTAGTGTTCGGGGCGATAGGCTTCTTCTTTTTAAGAACGCCGGATATAACGCTGACCATCAACGGGGAAAAGGTGACGGGCACCAGTGTAAGCACCAGCACCGGAACAGTAGCCATAAGTCCTGCGCCGCAGAACGGTTTATATTCAACAGGCACGGTAGTCACACTCACGGCCAGTCCTAAAGAAGGGTACGACTTTAAAGACTGGTCCGGCACCGACGACGATGAAGTGAATCCCACGATGGTAACGATGAGCAGCGATAAGCAGATAACAGCCAACTTCGTGTCGCGTTTTTCATTGATTATCAACAATGAACAGGTAATAGGGTCATTCGTGAACTTCCTCGAAGGCTCGGTAACGATAGACCCGGCGCCGGACGCCGACGGCAAGTATGCCAGCGGTACAGAGGTAAAGTTAACCGTCGATACGAATCCCGGTTATGACTGGAAAAGCTGGAGCGGTACGAACAATGATAAAGTCAATCCCACCACCGTAACCATGACCAGCGGCAAGCACGTAACGTTGGTCTTCGAGGGGCGTTTTTCACTCACCATCAACGACGAACTGGTGATAGGGTCGGTACTGGGTTTCCCGGAAGGATCGGTAACGGTCGACCCGGCGCCCGGCGAAGACGGCAAATACACCTATGGAACTAAAGTAACGTTAACCGCCGGTGCGGAGATTGGATACGGGTGGAAAAGCTGGACGGGCACGAGCAACGATATCACGAATCCGACCACGGTAACGATAAACAGCGACAAACACGTAGCGATAACATGGGAACAACGCTTTATGGCATCGATAAACAACCTGGCTTTAACCGGCTCCAGCATCGATTTAACCGGAGGGTCGATTGCAGTGAGTCCCGCGCCCGGGAGCGATGGAGCATATTCCAAGAATACCAAAGTGACGTTTACGGCAACGCCGGCGGCGGGCTACCGTTTCGACCGTTGGAGCGGTGATGTCAGCGGCACAGCCAATTCGATAACCGTTACCCTGAACAGTGATAAGAATATCTCCGCTATCTTCATCAAGACATACAACCTTACCACGCTAACCAGTCCTATCGAAGGCGGTTCGATATCACCCGCCAGCGGCACCTACGATGAAGGCGCTAATGTTACCCTGACGGTTACCCCGGCACAGGGCTATCGTTTCGACCATTGGGGCGGGGACATCAGCGGCAACGCAACCTCAATAACCATTACGATGAACGCCGACATAACTGTATCCGCCGTGTTTATCAAGGTATATACATTGAGTGTGACTGTAAGCCCGCCGGAGGGAGGGTCGGTTACTATAGTAATCGGCACTTTCGACGAGGGCGCCACGGTGACGATTACAGCGATAGCGGCGGAGGGCTATGTCTTCGACCACTGGATTATCGGCGATACTACGGATACTAATGCGACTATCACTATCACGATAAACGGCGATATCACAATCATTGCTGTCTTCGTTCCATCATCGTAGCTAAAACTATAAGTTAAAGTACATTCACTCGCTTCCCGTCACGGCAAGATGAGAAGCGAGTGATTTTTTTGGAATTATATGAGGATTGCTTAACAGAATGTCTTCTGTTATAATAAGGCAATTTTAAGCAGTGGAGTCTAAAGCAGTGAAAAAGCCTGTACTTATCAGTCTGGCTACGCTGATGGCTGTAATTGGTTTAGTGAGTGCCATTGCCGCTGTTTTCTTAAGTAACCCCTATTACTCATTACCGGCTATCCCTATAGCTATTTTGGCTGTTGCCGCTGCAGCTTACCTATATTTTTTTATTTTGGGCCCCAGAAAGAATCATGTCTGGTTGAACATCTTTGTTTGCGTAGTGATTATTTTTACGTGTTCCAGTTTCGCAGTAATTACCCAAGATTTTGTTATTTCGAGAAATTATGAGCCCAAAGGCATATATGTTGATAAATATAAAAGTGGTATTAATATCATAAAATTAGACCAGGACATTGCAGAATTTGAAATTGTATTATCATTTTTCAATCGTTCCAATTCCAATATCACGATTAATAAAATAGATCTAAATATCTGTCCCTGGGAACATAAAAATTACCTAACAACATACAATAATTGGGTGCCAACAGAAATTCTGGGCGCAAGACAAACCACCCCATGCAAGACAACTATAAGTATTACAAACAAAAATATAGTCTCATACATTTCCAACGGAACTGAAGTAAACTATGGAGTGTCTCTAAAAATCGAAGGTTTAATCCAGTATAAAACTGATGAAGGTATTGCAGAAACATCTTGTAATATGACCCTATGGCAAAAATGGCAACCTTAATTGAACAACTCCACTTTTTATTGAAAATATCAGCGAGGGAAACGCGTTGAAAGGAAAATTATCTAGGTGATCAGGAACATTTTTGGGATTTTATTTATCATGGCAGGAATCTACGCTATTTGCTACGCTTATCCAGAATGGAAAGCTTATTTTTCGTATGGTCAACATATAGAATGGACGTGGAAATTTGCCGGAGCAATAGCACTGTTTTTTCTTGGCACCATGTTTATCATCAGTGATAAATTCTATGAACATATTTCCGTTCGCATTTGCGCTTTTGTATTAAGTGCTATTTTAGCTCTTGCAAGCGCAGGTGGTATTATTTTCGCTTTCTTATTTCTTGGTTATGCTGCTGATAGCGATACATGGGAACACTTTGGTGCATTACCAAGTATAGTAATTGGCCTCTGTGCATTATTGGTAGGTTGGATATCTTTCATCCTAATGTGCAGGGTCCGGCAAGCAGGTTGGTTTGAAAAGAAATCCATAGAAGTATAATCCGACAACGCATAAATGACCTCTTATAAGTTTGCCCGTGTGTAGGCGTTGTGATATCATTTACTTGTTTTCAAGCTTTAGCTGTGAGGTGAAAGGACTTGAGAGAAGAAAACGAAAAATTAGCCAAAATGGAGGCGGAGCTTAAGGCGGGGGGTGGGGAAAAGAGCGTCCAGAAGCAGCACGAGTCCGGCAAGCTTACGGCAAGGGAGAGGTTGGACCTGTTCTTCGATAAAGAAACGTTCCAGGAGACCGACCTGTTCGTGCAGCACCGCTCCGCTAACTTCGGACTGGATAAGGTGTCCATTCCCGCGGACGGGGTCGTTACGGGATTCGGCAAGGTGAACGGGCGGACCGTCTGCGCCTTTGCCCAGGACTTTACGTCGCGCGGGGGCACGCTGGGGGAAATGCACGCCAGGAAAATATGCCGCGTGATGGACCTGGCGATGAAGATGAAAGTGCCGATGGTGGGGTTCATCGATAGCGGCGGGGCGCGCATCCAGGAAGGCATCAACGCCCTCGACGGGTACAGCAACATATTTTATCGCAACTCGTGCGCCTCCGGGGTCATACCGCAGATTTCAGCCATCATGGGGCCGGCGGCGGGGGGCGCGGTATATTCCCCGGCGATGACTGACTTCGTTTTTATGGTGAAAAAGACGAGCTACATGTTCATCACGGGACCGGCGGTGGTCAAGAGCGTCACCAGCGAGGAGATAAATAACGAGGAGCTGGGCGGGGCATTAACGCACAGCACCAAGAGCGGCGTGACGCAGTTTGCCTGCGACAATGACCAGCAGGCAATCGAAGAAATGAAGAAGCTCTTGAGCTATCTGCCGTCGAACAACGAGGAAAAACCGCCCTATACTAAAACAAAAGACTCCCCCGACCGCGCCGAAGCGGCTTTGAGCGATATCCTGCCGGAAAACTCGAACAAGACCTACAACATGAAGGATGTCATTAAAGCCATCGTGGACAACGGGGAATTTTTAGAGCCTTCGCGGCAGTACGCCCAGAATATGATAACCGCCTTCGCGCGGATGAACGGGCAGGCCATCGGCATCATCGCCAACCAGCCCAGTTACCTAGCGGGCTGCCTCGACATCAACGCGTCGGACAAAGCGACGCGGTTCATCCGCTTCTGCGACGCCTTCAATATTCCTCTACTCACCATCGCCGACGTGCCCGGCTTTTTACCTGGCAGCCACCAGGAGTGGGGCGGCATCATCAGGCACGGCGCTAAATTATTATGGTGCTACGCCGAGGCGACGGTGCCCAAGATAACGCTGATAACGCGTAAGGCTTACGGCGGGGCATATATAGCCATGTGCAGTCAGGGGCTGGGGGCGGACTATACGCTTGCCTGGCCGCAGGCGGAAATCGCCGTGATGGGGGCGGAGGCGGCATCAGCCATTATACACAGGGGCGAGATAGATAAAGCGGAAGATAAAGAAGCCAAAGAGCAGGAAAAGATAAAAGAGTACCGCGAGCTGCTTTACAATCCTTACGTGGCGGCGAAGATGGGGTACATCAACGCGGTCATCCAGCCGACGGAAACGCGAGCGAAGGTAATCGCGGCTTTAGAGGCATTAAAAGACAAGAAGGAATCACGGCCAGCCAAGAAGCACGGGAACATACCGATGTAGGGGAGAGAAAGCCGATGCGACGCGTATTGGTCTATTTACTGCTGATAACTGGTATTTTAACCATTATCGTGGGCATTGGCGAGGCAATTACACATCCGGAAAGACTGCCCGTAGCACATATCGTAATATCTTCAATATTTGCCTTAATCTGCATCGTGCATATAGTGATAAATCGGAAATCAGTGATGAGATACATTAAAGGGAAATAGGAATTAAATGCCCAAGACATTAGCGGAAAAGATATTAAGCGAAAAGTCCGGCGCGGACGCCAAAGCCGGGGACATCGTCATTGCTAAAGTGGACCTGGCTTTCGTGCAGGACACCACGGGGCCGCTGACGGTAAGGCAGTACCAGAGCAGCGGGATGGGCAAGCTGGCGAACTCTAAAAGGACGGTACTGTTCATCGACCACGCGGCGCCGAGTCCCAACGCCAACCTTTCCAACGACCACATAACGCTGCGGGACTTTTCGCGGGAAAGTGGGTGTATCCTGTCCGAAGCAGGCGACGGCGTCTGCCACCAGATTGTCGCCGAAGCCTACGCGCGGCCGGGCGACGTGGTGGTGGGGGCGGACTCGCACACGGTGACGGCAGGGGGGCTGGGGGCTTTCGCCACAGGCATGGGGTCGAGCGAC
>Ga0154618_148_pt1 | contig 10143 bp, 8 predicted proteins | sample Rifle2008BG13ft_FD_116047 | JGI IMG/M metagenome (GOLD analysis project Ga0154618, IMG submission 116047) | Chloroflexi bacterium RBG_13_51_52 | reverse complement strand
TACAATTAATAACGATTTATACGGGCCATTAGCTCAGCTGGTTAGAGCACAGTCCTGATAAGACTGGGGTCTGTGGTTCGAGTCCACAATGGCCCACCATGACCCCCAAATCCTAATAACCAAGATACAATTACCAAACGATATCAAAACACTTTTCTGTTATCTTTTTGTGATATTCCAAGCTGTTTCTGTTATGAGTCTGTGACTTGCACAATCCATACTTATATTAAATACGTTCTATCCGGCAACAACGAAACATACCGAAAAAAAGCAAAGTGCGTCCCTATTTATTCATATGACCAAAGATACTGAAGTTAAAACAAAACCTCCAAAGAAAAAGGGCTTCCCTTTCGGTAAGATAATCCTTTTGATATTCGTGCTTTTCATATTAGTTGCCGTTCTGCAATACTTCAGGATACCGCAGAAAATCGGCCTCATAAAATCACCGGCGGACAATCTTTTTACCATGACGCCGGATAGTGAAAAGGCGTTAATTATCATGGATAACTTACGGGCCGCCGGTCTGAACACCAGAGGCGTTGAAGTATACGTGCTGCCGGTTGCCGGGACAGACCATAATCTGGCGATGATTGTCCTGGATGCTTCTAAAGGCTTCAGCTTTAGCGGTTACTACGGCACTGACCCCGTTAAGGATTTCCTTACCGTAATATCTCAAGCCCAGGGTGAAGGCATCAACCGCGCGGCGGTTACCTATTATGATGAGGAAGGCAGGCAACTGGTGGCTGCCACAGTCCCTACCGATGCCATCGTAGCCTACTCCCAGGGAAAACTTACGGATAACCAACTCATGGAAAAGGTGGATGTGGGCACCGATGACCTGTGGGCATTTATCGGCGTGATAAAAGACCAGCTTAAATAAGAAAGGGCGTAAAGCAGAACATGCGGCGGACTGTACTTATATTATCCATTTTAATTATCGGGTTGATGCCGTTTTTAAGCGCCTGCGACTCCGGGGAGACACAGGAGCTTATATACTGGGCTAAACTCTGGGCAATCGTTCACGATATCACCGATGCGGACGGGAATCCGAACTACGGCACCGTAACACGATTTGCCATTGGAGAAGCTTTCGGTCTGGGCACAACTGGCGATGAAGAAGGCGACGCCGCCATCGATGCCGCCCGCACTTTAAACAACATCCGGCAGGCAGAGGATGAAGCCGACCAGGGATGGGAAGCGCTTAATGGAGGTAAACACATACAGGAAGGCGTCCTGCCGCATTTCAACAAGGCTATCGATATGAGACCCGATGACTGGTCCTATCGCAACGGGCGCGGTATCGCCAACCTCGAAGACATGGATAATCCCGATGGAGCTAAAGCCGCCCGGGAAGATTTCGATAAAGCTAATGAAATCGCTAAAAGAAGCGGCAAACCTGAAGAATATTTAAGAATGCTCAAGAACCGCGAACAGGCTTTAGCCAGACTGGTTGCCATTAAAAACGATGATCATGCTGTACCAGCCAAAGAGGTCTACGAAGAACAGTCCAGCACCTATAATGAGCTTTACAAACTCACCGGCGATAAAATATACCTGTTGCTGAAACAGCAGGCAGACACGAACTTGGCCCAAGGTTATTACTGGACACGAGGCACAGATAATTAGAAAAAGCCCCCGATAATTATACCGGGGGCTTCTCTTTTTTACTTCGGTTTAAGTCTATTATTTCAGCTTTGCTCCCAGCCAGGTGGTCTCATGCTCGTTGTTCAGGCATATTGCGGTAAAGCTGTAGGGTTTTTCCACTTTCCGGGTGATTAGCGGACAGTGCACCAGCCCTTTAGGCGCTATAACTACTGTGGGAGTATTGAAGACATGCACCTCCTGCTCCTCGCCCATCCTTATCTCCATTTCCGCCCCGAGGTAGTCCGGCTTATCCGGGTCCAGCCCCACGAAGACCAGAGCTTCGTCGTTAGGATGCACATGCGGGTCCTGCTCGTGCCAGACGCCGGTGCCCTTATGGAAAGCCCAGGTAAAATTAAGCTTGAACCCCGGGGTATTCTTACCGGTCCAGAATCCAATATAGTCGGCGTTGCCTCCCTTGGTGCGCTTCATATCGCGCAACTCCATCCTGGTTATCAGGTCTCCGTATTTATTAACCAGGGGGAAGGCTTTACCGCGCTTGGTCAACTCGCTGGTCTTGTCTTCGGCATTACAGGAAATTCCCAGGAAACCGTAGGGCTTGTCCACTTTCCTGGCGACTATCGGGCAATGCGAGACGCCCTTGGGCAGTACTACTATAGAAGGGGCGGCGATAATGTGCTCTTCTCCGTCTTCTCCCAGCGCCAGTGTAAGTTCCGCCCCAAGTGTATTGGGATTATCATAATCAAGCCCCGTAAAGACAAATACCTCGCCGTAGGGATGGACATGCCCGTACTTGCCCCCGACGCCCCAGGGACCCACATTGCGGTGATAGCTCCAGACGAAATTAAGGTTGAGCCCTTCAAGGTCGGTGCCCTTGGGCCAGGTAATGTATTCAGGTTTGCCGGCGCCGGGCAACTTGTTGTAATTCAGTTTCTTGACTAAATGTCCGTATTTCGTTTTAGCCACGCTTCAATCTCCTTTAATTAAATATATCTATTTAACATAGCCCCTGGGACCTTTACCGGTATGCCCCCAGGGACGCACCACGGCGAAAATCCAGGGCCTGTCCTGATTATTAACGATTAACGGGCAATGGGAATGGCCCGCGGGCTGTATGGCTACCGCCGGCTTAGTGATGACATGCTTTTCCATTTCCTTGCCCATGTACATTTCAACTTCTGCCCCCAATACGCTTGAGTCGTCGGGGTCGGCGCCCATGAAAAGCAGGAACTCGGTATACGGATGGACATGCGGCTTGTCCGGTACCGGCCCGAACCGGTAAGGCGCTTTGTTCATGCTTTCATAGGACATGTGGAAATCGAAATCTTTGCCGTGAATATCGGTAATAGCGCCCTCGTGGGTATCCTGGTTGAGCGGACCGTAATGCCAGGGCCCGTTGCGCGTAAAAGCCAGGTGCTGCACATTCTCACGGTACTTGGAGCGCATGAAATCCGCCCGCTTGCCCGGTTTATCGCTTAACTTTACCGGCTTACCTTTTAGTTCCGGCGCCAGCGAAACTGTCATGTAGATAAACCTGTCATCCATACGCAGAATATTCGCCGGGCCGTGCGGCGTGCCCTTGGGTATGGCCACCGCCGTTGCGGTTGTAATCATGTGCGTTTCTTTTTCCTCACCCATGGTCAGCTCTATTTCCGCTCCCAGGTAACCCATATCGTATGTATCCAACCCCATGAAGATCAATACCTGGTCGAAATCATGTACATCGGCCTGATATGGCGCTTTGCCCATTTTCCCGGCTGCCCAGTACGCGCCGTACCTTATATTCACATCATACCCGAGGAATTTGCCGTTCATCTCGGTCCCCTGCCGGAACAGCCCCGGCCCGTAGTCCTTGAAAGAGAACTCCTTTATCAAATGCCCGAATTTCGTTTTTACCATAATCTTGACTCTCCTTTTTCGTTCTTATCGCTGATTACCGTTTTCCCAATTATCCGTGCCCCCGGCCGTCAAACTTCCAACCTTCCGGCTTTATCATGTTCGTGTAGCCCTCACTCATGGCATCGTCATGCCAGAAATTCCAGTCCAGCTGCGCCCGGTGCTCTTTAGTCAAAAGCTGCGGATAGAATTTCTCGGTATGACGCAATCCCTGGTTGATTTCAATAAATATCCAGGGTCGCACCGTCTTCAGGGGATTCCAGGGGGCGTGGATAAAATTCGGTGGGATAAAAACGACGGTTGTCTGTGTAATAACATGCCTTTCCAGCTCGGGCCCCATGTATAATTCTACTTCCGCGCCAAGGTCGTCAGGGTCATCCGGATTCGTCCCGATATGTATCAGTAGTTCCGCCTCGCTGTGGATATGCGACGGGTGACCGACTTTCATCCTGGGCCCGCTATGAGGCAATACCCAGTGTATAAAGTAAAAATTACTTCCCTCGATAGTCTTGGAATCCATACGCTGGATAATCGGCCCCATGATAAACTTGAATTCTTTCCATGGACTGTCTCTCAAAAAATACTTATCATATTTACCTTCAGCCATAGTAAATGATCCTCCTGAATTCAATACCTTTTTTACCGGATATATTCAATTATTCTTAGTATTGCAAATATACTATAACTCGCCGAAGGCTGGTGTCAAACCATGTCTCTTGTAAAAACATGCGATTTTAACGATTTGTACATTTTCTACATATACGTGTTGTTATTAAAAAAAATTAAGTGGTATAATTAGTAAACTATAAGACTGGCAACTACCCTTATTACAACTACCTAATAAACATGGCTTGAGGAGGTAAAATGGCCAGCATTCTCGAAGGCATTAAAGTACTTGATTTCACCCAGGTATATTCAGGCCCGTACTGCACATTACTCTTGAGGGACCTGGGGGCAAAAATCATCAAGGTTGAAAGACCTGAATCGGGCGACTTAACTAGAAATGATATCCCACATACCGAGGGGCTTGAGGGTGGGGCTTTTATCATCTTAAACCGGGGTAAAAAGAGCATTACCATAGACCTGACGACCGAAAAAGGCCATAACATCTGCAAGGAATTGGTAAAGAAAGTGGATGTGCTGGTTGAGAATTTCAGCCCGGGGACGATGGACAAGCTCGGGCTTGGCAGTAAGGAGATATTCGAATTAAATCCCAGGCTGATATACGCCTCGATTTCCGCTTACGGGCAAACGGGACCCCACCGGGATTATCCCGGGTTCGACCCGATAGCCCAGGCGATGGGCGGCATGACATCGGTCACCGGCTTTCCCAATAATCCCATCCGGTGCGGCGTTTCCATCGCTGATTTTTCCTCCGGCCTTTTCGCGGCGATGTCTATCGTCGGAGCTTTATACCACCGGCAAAAAACTGGGGAGGGGCAAACGATTGATATATCCATGCAGGACTGCATCTGGCAATTGACTTCCATAGAATTTTCTCCGTATTACTTTCTGAATCACCAGATTCCACCCCGACTGGGCAACGGGCACGCTGCGATGATTCCCTGTAATCTCTACCCAACCAAGGACGGCAGCAGGGTATACATCAATGCCGGCGTTCTTGCCCAGGTACACCGGCTTTACACCGCCATGGAACGGCAGGACCTTATCAATACGCCGCTCGGTTCCAATCAGAATGAGCGCTTTCAGCACCGCAAAGAAATCGACGATGTAATCACGGCGTGGACGAAAACAAAGAACACAAAGGAAATACAAGACATCCTGAAAAAAGCCGATGTGCCCTGCACCAAGCTGCCCTCCTTCGACGAGGTCTGCAGTGACCCGCAGCTATTAAGCAGAAATATGATTATTGAAGTAGAACAGCCCGTCTCGGGCAAGGTTAAAACGCCCGGCTCCCTGTTCAAGCTTTCCAAGACACCCGGAAAAATAGACTATCCCGCGCCGTTCCTCGGGGAGAATAACCAGGAAATATTTTCCGAAATGCTGGGGCTTTCCGAGCAAGAAATAAATAAAATCGATGATGAAGGCGTAATTTAGTAAATTACCGATAAACGCCTGAACTAATATTTTAATACTGAATCCAGTCTCATAGCTCCACCGAATACTCTCATAAATGGGTGGTAGCACTATCTCTAATTCCGTGTTAAATCCCATTCCATTTTGTGCCTGTCGGATTATGCTATTACTAGCCGACACGTGAAGGCCAAAAAAATGAAATATTTTAAGCAGCGCGCCTGGTCTGGTGTGATGGCATTTGTCTGTCTTCTTACCGGTCTTATAACTGTGTTCCCTGTACCGGCGATGAATGGACAAGTTATTGCCAGCACCGGCCCTGACCTTATTGTCGAGTCTATTTCATGGTCGCCGGAATCCCCATCGCTCCGGGACACGGTTACATTCACCACGACCGTCAGAAACCAGGGAGACAGCCAGGCTCCCCAATCCTGTATAGCTTATTATATCGATGATATTCTCATCAGTTCTGTTGAAGTCAATGTTATAGCTGCCGGTGATACTATCATAAACACGTTCACCTGGCAGGCAACCGCAGGTGATCACATTATCAAGGCAATTACCGATAGTGAGAACGACATCGCCGAATCCAACGAGGACAACAATGTAAAAGTCTACGCCTTTTCTGTCATCGCTGCCGATCTCATTATCGAATCGATTACCTGGTCGCCCCAAACCGTCTCGGCCGGCGACTCGGTAAATTTCACAATAACCGTGAAAAATAGAGGCAATAAATTTGCAAAAGGTTGCTGGGCTGAATTCTTTATCGACGGGGCTTCCAGGGGACAGCGTGAAATCAATCGCCTCGAGCCGGGGGACAGCAAGGCATTCGCCTACACCTGGGTTGCGCAAGTAGGTGAGCATACTCTCAAGGCGACTATCGACATTTTAAACCAGTCTGTTGAGAGTGATGAAGCGAATAACGAGCTTACGCAGATTTACAGCACAACACCTCCCGACCTCATTATTAGTTCGATTCAATGGTCGCCCCCGGACCGCACCGATACCGATAATGTCACCATGCACGTCACTGTAAAAAACAATGGTTCGGGCGCCGCGTATGGTTCACAGCTGAATTTCTATGTCGATGATATGCTGCAGGGCTTCGTCTTCGTCAATCCCCTGAGCGCGGGCTCTACGAGTACAAAAACCTATACCTGGATGGTTGGACCGGATGCACACACGTTCACCGCGATTATCGATGCCGATAATCAGGTTTTTGAGAGTAACGAATCCAACAATACGTATAGTGTAATGCTGCCGGCTCTGGGACTGCCCGATCTCCTGGTTAAAAGCATTACATGGACACCGACACAACCGACAATAAACAGCCGGATGACTTTTACTATCACAGTCGAGAACGCAGGTAAAGTAGTAGCAAATGGATGCAGCGTCGACTTATATATTGGTTACGGCTACAAGGTTAATAGACTACTGGGGACTATTCCTGCCGAAGGTACAGCTATTGCGAGCATTGAATATATAACTTCCACAGTTCCAGTTAGTATAAGAGCAATTGTTGACCCGAATAACCTTATTAAAGAAAGCGATGAAACAAATAACGAAAAAACAGCTTCGTTGACTCCTGTAGAACTTGTAGAAGCGGATTTTTATATTACAAACCTTACCTCCACGCCGCAAAATCCCGCCGTGGGTGATGAAATCACTATCACCGCCAAGATAAAAAACAACTGTAATTTTTCAGTAGCGTCTTCACATATTGCCTATTATGTTGACGGTGTATTGATATATACCTCGACAGTCAATAAAATGTCTCCTAAAGCTACCGTTTACAGCAGTATTACCTGGACGGCGACCCCCGGCACGCATACGATTAAAGCCGTGGCAGACTATAATGATTATTATATGGAAACCGATGAATCTAACAACATAAGGGAGATAGTCATATCCGTGTTATCACCCGACCTTGCTATTAAAAGCATCACCTGGTCGCCCGTAATCCCCTCGCCAGGCGATGCCCTGACAATCACTTTCACGATTATCAACCAGGGTACATATAAGTCCGGTGGTTTTTACCTGGGCTATTATGTAGACGGTTCATACCAGGGCAACCATTATATTGATGAAATTGCGCCCGGGGGTACGGTCACGCGTACTTTCCCCTGGACTCTAATAAATAGTCTGCAGACCTTCAAGGTAATAATCGATGGAGATAATAGCGTTCTCGAAGATAATGAATCCAACAACGAAAAAACAGTCGTTATCCCCGCCCCCGACCTTACTATCGAATCGATAACCTATTCACCGGCAGACTTCTCCGAGAATAGCACCATTACCTTCGTGATAACAATTAAAAACGCGGGTGCCAGCCAGTCTCAATCCACACACCTTGATTGTTTCATTAATAATATCCTGCAGACCAATCTTCCTGTAGTCTCTATATCCGTTGGCGAATCTACAGAGGTCTTCTTTTACTGGACCGCCCAGGCGGGACAAAATACCTTCAAGGTGGCTATCGATAGCGCCGATTCTATTACCGAGAGTGATGAATCCAATAATGATGAGAGCATCAGTCTCCAGACCCCTGCGCCGATAACAGAACCGGAGCCTATAGAAACTCCTGAAGAAACGACCGACAACGCTACTTCTGATGATACGGAACAAAATGACGCCGGTATCTTTGACGCCGACGATATTCCCCCCGCTCAAGCAGATGAAGTTCCCTCGAATCTCTTCACCGATGGCACAGAGGATGTTTCCGCCACTTCAACCGATGGTGTACCGTGGTGGCAAAATATTTTTATGAACAGGTGGATAATCATCGGCGTGGGCGTACTGGGTTTAGCCAGCATAGCCGTACTGCTGATACTGCATAAAAGGGCGCAATTGGCATAATGTTATGTCAAGTTTTTCCCAGCTTGATTGATTAAATCGCCGGTCTATTTCTTACCCAGGTATTTCTCCGGGTCTTTATCAAACGCCTTTTTACAGCCCACGGCGCAGAAGTAGTACTTCACGCCTTTATAGTCCGAAGTAGCGGCTGCTTTCTTTTCATCAACTGTCATCTTGCATACCGGATCTATTGCCATATGACACCTCCCGTTTATACTATCTTTTTAGGTTTGAAACCTCGTAAACGTAATGAGTTCGACACCACGGTAATCGAGCTTAACGCCATCGCTACTGCCGCCAGAATGGGATTCAGGAACCCGTAATCGCCGAGGATAAAGTTAAGCCCGGACGGCACACCGGCGCTGTGGAAAGCCGGATAAAGCACCCCGGCCGCCACCGGAATCAATAGCACGTTATAGGCAAAAGCCCAGAAGAGGTTTTGCTTGATAGTGCTCATCGTACGTCGACTCAAAGATACCGCAGTGGCAATGCCTTTTAAATCACCGCTGATGAGCGTAATATCACCCGTTTCCATGGCGATATCCGTGCCCGTGCCGATAGCGATGCCTACATCGGCCTGGGCTAAAGCCGGGGCATCGTTAATGCCGTCGCCAACCATCGCCACCACTCTGCCCTCCTCCTGGAGCTTTTTTACCTCTTCGGATTTATGCTCCGGGAGCACCTCTGCCAGCACGCGCTCGATACCCGCCTGTTTGGCGATGGCTTCGGCGGCGCGCCGGTTATCGCCCGTGACCATCGCCACATCGATACCCAGTCGCTGTATTTCCGCCACCACCGCCGCAGCATCCGGCTTGAGAGTATCCGCCAGACCTATAATCCCCGCCACCTTTTTATCTATTCCCAAAAATATCACGGTTTTGCCTTCGTTCCATAACTCTTCGGCTTTTTCTTCCAGCCCATTAAGAGAAACACCGCTATCTTTCATTAATTTCAGACTGCCCAGCAGATATTTTTTACTCTTAATACTTGCCTCTGCGCCATGCCCGGGGATAGCCTTAAAATTGGATACCTTGAATAAAGTCAGTCCCTTTTCTTCCGCAGCCTTTACCACCGCTTCAGCCAGCGGGTGCTCGGAGTCGTGCTCCACGGAAGCCGCCAGTCTTAACAAGTCATCCTGCGTGTAAGTATCGGCGGCGATGATATCGGTAACGCGTGGCTTGCCCTCGGTAAGCGTGCCCGTCTTGTCCAACAGTATCGTGTTTATTTTATACAGTCGTTCTAATGCTTCGGCGCTCCTGATAAGGATGCCGTGTTCCGCTCCCTTGCCCGTACCAACCATAATCGCCGTCGGCGTCGCCAGTCCTAAAGCGCAGGGGCAGGCAATAATCAGCACGGCGATAAAGTTAAGGAAAGCAAAGGTAAGTGAAGGCGACGGACCTAAAAAGTACCAGATGATAAAAGTCACGATAGCGATACCGATAACCACCGGTACGAAGTAGCTGGCAATGACATCGGCGAGGCGCTGGATGGGCGCTTTGCTGCCCTGGGCTTCTTCAACGAGGCGGACAATCCGCGCCAGGGTGGTATCCTTGCCCACGCGGGTAGCCTCGAATTGAAAGCTGCCTGTTTTATTAATGGTAGCCCCAACGACCTCATCCCCTTCTTTTTTCTCCACCGGCAGGCTCTCGCCGGTGACCATGGACTCGTCGAGAGAGGGATTTCCCTGACGGATAATCCCGTCCACCGGAACGCGTTCGCCGGGGCGTACCAGGATTAAGTCACCTACCTGTACGTCTT
>Ga0154618_172_pt1 | contig 10289 bp, 11 predicted proteins | sample Rifle2008BG13ft_FD_116047 | JGI IMG/M metagenome (GOLD analysis project Ga0154618, IMG submission 116047) | Chloroflexi bacterium RBG_13_51_52 | reverse complement strand
GGCTTTAGCGGCGACCTGTTCTTCGGTGAGGCCGGGCTTTAGATTAGCCCAAAATGCATAGTGAGCGAGGTCGGAGATGCGGATGGCCTCCCGCATAACGGCAAGCTCCTCGGCGCTCTTGGGTCCCCGTATCTCCCCGAAAAGACGGTGAGCTTCCACGAGCTGCACTTTCGGGCAAAGCTCCATGAAAGTCCGGTACTCGAAGACGGGCCAGAAGCGGAAGCTATCGATGCCGACCTGCGTTTTTTCCAGCTTTAACTCTTTAATGATTTTCGCGGCGTCCGCCGCGAGGTTAGCCGAGGAGCGGATATTCTCCGCCGGCAGCCAGCAGCCCTGCTTCACTAAAGCTTCGCCGGTCATGCCGGTATTGGAGGGGATGAGAAAAACCGGCTCTCCCACGACCGGGAAAATCATCATGTTCTGCTTGTTGCCCCATATGCGCGTCAGATAATGGACGGGCACGCCCAGCTGGGTATTGCCGTACACAATCAGCGCCGAGAGCCCGGCTTTTTGCAGGGTCTTGTGCAGCAAAGACCAGCGGCGCTCTTTTTCTTTAAGACTTAATTCCGGCATTTTACACCTCCCCAGGGGTGTGTTTTACTTACCCCCAAGATACAAGAACCAAGATACAAGTACCAAATCTTTTTAACATCAACCCGAATGTCCCCCTCACCTTAGTCCTCTCCCACGGAGGGGAGAGGAGACGGATGGGGGAAGGAGACAGTTTATTACCACTCCCGTTTCATCTTCTTCGCCAGTTTGAGGACTCTCTCCTCGCTCTTATAACCCTGGTCGATGAATAGCAGGTTGTCCCTTTCCTCGTCGGACACCATGTCCTGGAAAGACATTTCCGTGTGGGTAGGGCACTGCTCGACCGTCACCATGATAAAGGGTCGGGTCACTTTTCGGATTATCCACGGTCCGTGTATGAAATCAGCCGGCAGGTAGACCATGTTGGAAGTCGTGAGGATATGCTTTTCCATCTCCGGTCCCAGGCAAAACTCCACCTCGCCCCCCAAATCCAACGGATTATCGGGGTCGGTGCCCAGGTGCATCACCACCTCCGGGTACTTATGCTTATGCGGCCCGTGCCCCATCTGCTCCCAGGAGCTTACGCCGGGCAGACCCTGCGGCACTTTTGGCACCCAGTGGATATAGTACTGGTGGCTCTGAAAATAGGCGTTATCGTTTACCCTGTCATCCACGAAAGCGACCACGGCGCCGGTGCCGGGCGGGTTCCAGGGGCGGGGTCCGGAAAGGATGTATTTATCATATTTGGTCTCAGGCATTTCAAGCTCCTTTTATGTGTTGTGGTTTTTATGATTTTACTCTTAATGAGAGTATTAGAGCAATGTTTGCCTAAAGAAATAAACGATTGTGTGACAGCAGGCATTTCTTTGAGCTTAATATAGTACATTTGAGTATTTCCCATACATGACTAAATTCACATTGTCTACACTTTGAACATATTGTATGCTTTTTTCAAGAGGGTGTATGAAGAATACCGTAGAACTGCTGCAACCCAATAAAAATAATGTGTTTCCCCTTGATTCTCTAATGGGCAGCATAGGTCAGGCCGTGGTGGAAACTCATTTACGCAGTTTCGGCTATGAAGTATATCCGTATATATATGAAAAAAATCGGTCAGGCGTCAATGATTCAGAGGGAAGGGGATATTCCGGTATAGCCACCCCTAAAATTAAATCGATGCCGGACCTGCGGATTTATGATAGGGAATCCAATGAAAACATCTTATTACATATTAAGACTATCTTCGGGACGGATGAAACGGGGTACTGGATAAATAAAAACAGGTTTGATAATTATAAATTGTACTGGCCAAATGCGTTTTTAGCTATTTATTTTATTTCCAACGCTACCATCCGCTGCTGTAAGATTGATAATATAAGGAATTGGACGGACGAAACGATTCCAAAAATATTGGAACCCGGTTATCATTTGTCTCTTTCCGAATTTACCGACCTTCCCCATTGTTTCCCGCGTATCAGACATGACCGATTCAACGAAATAAATACGGTTATTCAGGATGTGTTCAAAGTCTTTGGGTACGCCGGGAAAAACTATAATATTCAGAATTAAGGGACAAGCTTGATTTTACTTCCTGGTTATTTCAACAATGCCGTTATCGGCGTCCACTTTAACCCAGTCGCCGGTTTTGATGACCTCAAGGGGGTTTTTATCGAGTTCGGTTATGGCCGGGGCGTGTAAAAGCACCGCCGACAGAGCGGCTTTGGTGGTCATGTCGTTGAAAATCAGGGCTTTGGGCGCCGTGCTCATCAGCCGCGTGGCGTGAAAAGCCATCGACGTCCCCGAAGACCCCTTCATCCCCGGGAACACCAGCACCTTATCTTTAAAGCTCTGGTCCTTCAGCTCATGGCGCCTTTCCGTAATCGTGCCTTTCATGGCATCGATACCTCCCCACCCCGATATGGTGTCTTTAGTGACGAGCGCTTCGCCCTCGGCGCAACCGCCCGCAACTTTCCTGCCGCGGAGTATGATTTTCTTCATTTGAGTTCTCCCCTCCATTTGCCGGTAATCGCCGCTTCAATGCAATCTTTCTGCGACCCGAACCAGGTCGGGAAGCCGAGTATCGCCGGCATATAGTGCGCGTGCTTGGCGGAGTCTGTCGCCGCAGTTTTAACATTCTTTGGCTGGACATGGCTGATGCAGGGGCAGGTATCGGTCATCAGGACCGCGCCGGCTTTAGCGATGGTATCCGTCAGTCCTGCCTGGTCGGCGATAGTTTTCAGCGCGTGCGGCGTGAAAATCCAGAGGTTGACATTGTCGTGGATGCGCCTGCCTTCCAGCAGTTTTGCCGCGTTCCAGACCTCTTCCAGCGTGTAATGCGGGCAACCCAGCATAATAAAATCGACGTTCTCATCTTTGGCAGAGGTTAAATTATCGTAAGCCTTTTTTCTTTCCGCCTTGCCATATTTCAGCTTCATTTTCGGTTTATTCTTCCCGAAAGCCTGCTTGACGGAGTGCGCCTCCGGCGTAAAGCCCACCACGTGGTACATTTCCACGCCGCCGGAAGAAGCCGCCGCCGCCCCGTGGTGCTTGAGTCGGGCGATATTGGGCGCTTTGATAATGCCGTTTATCACCGGCACATGTTCCTGCACTATCTCCCCCACGTAATAGCCCAGCAGTCCCCAGTCCATCACGCTTTCCGGCTGGTATTCCACCTCCACTAAATGCGTGCCCCACCGGTTTTCATCGACATGATAGCCCCAGTAGGGCGTTCTGCCGACCAGCATGGACGCCGTGGCGCTTTCCATCCCCTCGATGTTGGTGCGCCCGCCTAAAACCGAGTTGCAGTAGATGACGGCGGACGACTCTATCCAGGCGCAGTGTTCGCCCATAACGGGCACATTGCCGACTAAATAAGGGGCGCAGGTGTGCATTAGCTGCATGCCGATGCGGGCGCAGACCTTTTCCGCCGCCAGGTTCATTTCATGCCGTTCCGGCGAGATACCCTGGATTTGCCAGTTCTCCGGGTCCATTTCCCTTATGAGACGGCAGGTAAAGACTTTAGCTTTAGGTATCTCGAAAGGATCTTCGCTGTCAAGGTACATTCGAGAGAACGAGGCATCGACATCACTTTCGCTGACAGGCGACTTAAGCCTGGAGTAGGCACCTGCAGAAAGGGAGACGCAAACGTTATTCGTTTCTATCAACCGCTCCGCCCCTAAAGCCTCGCCGTACTTTACTAAAAGTTCCATGGCTTTCTGCCGGGCGACGCCTTCGTTGCCCTCCAGTATCCTTTTCTCTTCAAAAGAAAGTTTCATTTTTTATCTCCCATTGATATATATAACAATTTGGACGTTTGTGACTATCACGATTTACTTAATTGTGACCTTAAGCAAACTGACCTGCCTACTAAAAAGCAAAAATTAACTTGAAATGGTTGCTTTACATTTAGGACATTCAAATTTCATTTGAACACCGAATTTATTTTGTACGTCCACAACCAAGTCTTCTTTTTCGCGTCCGTAACTGAACATCTGTATCATAATCCATTCTACAGCTTCTTTGCACATCTGTTCATCACCTGAAACCGACCAGTTTGGTTCTACTCTGGCACGACATTTCGAACAGATTTTTTTACTACTCATCTTATTGTATCTCCTTCGTGTAGCGTCAGGAGTGTATTCTTGTGGTGTGATAACAGAACTCTGGCTGATTCACCCCCATAACGTACACTTAAACATTTATAAATATTATACCAGTTGATAACAATCCACCTGAAAGGTTTATCTATTTATCAAAGTCCTCCCATCTTACGGGCCAGCCTGCCCCCTCGTCCGCCTGGAGCGCCAGTTTAGCGTATATCGCCAGCATGCCGGTGGCTTTAGCCTGTGATGGCGCCTGCCACTGCGCCTTGCGCTTTTTCAGTTCCGCCGCGGAAACCTCCAGCTCCAGCTTACGCGCCGGGATATCCAAATTAATGCGGTCGCCGTCTTTGACGAGGGCTAAAGGTCCGCCCACCTGCGCCTCCGGGCAGACGTGACCGATGGATAAATACCCCTGCGTAAAGCCGGAAAAACGACCGTCCGAAACGATGATGACGTCCTGGATTTTCCTGGCTTTGAGCATGGAAAGCGCGCCCAGGCATTCCGCGAAAGCCGGTCCGCCCCGCGGGCCCTGATAGCGCACAACTAAAGCGTCGCCGGGCTTTACTTTACCCTGCGCCGTCCCTTCAGATGCCGCCTCCAGGGAGTCGAAAACACGCGCGGTATAGACTCTCTTTAATAAGTCTTTATTCTCCACGACCGTATGGCGGACGACCGCGCCGCGCGGGGCGAGGTTGCCTTTAAGCACGGCTATGGCGCCCTCGGGCCAAACGGGGTCTTTGAGCGATCTTATTACCTCGGTATCATCGCAGCGTATGCCCTTAAGATTTTCCCCCACCGTTTTGCCGGTCACGGTAATGCAGGTCTTATCAAGCCATTTCTCGATGCGTTTCATCACGGCGGGAGTACCACCGACCTTGTGATAATCGTATAAAACGTAAGGACCGGAGGGAGCTACGTTAGAAAGCGCAGGTACTTTACGGGAGACCTCATCCCAGTCCTTAAGCGTCAGGGGTATTTCCGCTTCGTGGGCATAAGCCTGTAAATGCGCCACGGAGTTCGTGCCACCGCAGGTCGCCATGTCCACCGCGATGGCGTTTTTCAATGACTGCATTGTAACGATATCCCTGGGGCGTATATTGAGCTTGACCAGTTCCATGATTTTTTCGCCGGTCTCTTTTGCCTGCCAGATTTTCTCGGCAGAGACCCCCGGCGAGGTGCTGGAGCCGGGCAGGGCGAGTCCCAGCGCCTCGGTAAGCACCGCCAGCGTGTTGCCGGTGGTCATTTCGTTGCAGGCGCCGGCGGAAGTGGCGCAGCAGGTGGTGACTTCCTGCATGATCGCCTCGATTTCTTCTTTAGTAACCGGTTTTTTCTTACTCGTCATCTTTTGCTGTACGATGGACTGCCCTCTGACAAAGCCCAGCCGCGCCCCCTCGTAGTCGGAAGGCATCATCTGCCCCCCGCCGATAAAGATAAAGGGCCGGTTAAGTCTTAATGCCGCCAGTATCAAACCGGGGATTATCTTATCGCAGGTGCCTATGCCCACCCAGCCGTCGCACCAGCTTATATATAGCGAAGATTCGGCGCCTGCCAGCACGGCTTCGCGCTGGGGCATATCGTAAAGCATATCGGTGGGGAGTTTATGCGGCACGGAACAGAGTCCCGGCACGTTGATTTCAAAGGGCATGCCCCCCGCCATGCGAATGCCGGCTTTCACCCCCTCCGCCACCCCTTTAAGGTGGATGTGCCCCGGCGACTGCTCGCTCCAGGAGTTGATAACGGCAATGCGGGGCAGGGAAAGCTCTTTAGCGGTAAAGCCGGACGCCTTGTAAATGGCGTGATGTCCGTAAGACCTGATGTTGAACGTAGGCGGTGTTGTCATAGCTGCCTCCATGAGAAGAAATTATGCGGTAAGCACATTCTAGCAAGTTATCCTGACATGAGCAAGAAAAAGAATCCGGGGGAGGTCTTGACAAGACATTACCGAATATGCTAATGTTGACTATGTTGATGAAAGTAGTCAACTATATAACCGGTGAGGTGAAGTTATGAAGCTTTCTACCAGGACGCGCTACGGCACCAGGGCATTACTGGAACTGGCTTTGCATAAGGGAGAGGGCCCGGTATTTCTCAAGGATATCGCCAGGCAGCAGCAGCTTTCTTTGTCGTACCTGGAGCATCTGGTCACGCCTTTAATTTCCGGCGGCATTATCCGCAGCATTAAAGGTCCCAAGGGCGGCGTTGTCCTGGCAAAAAAGCCCGGGGACATCAAGATGATCGACATCGCTCTTCTCCTGGAAGGCTCGCTGGCGCCGGTGGAATGTATCGATAATCCCGACATATGCGAGCGGTCGGCGCAGTGCGTTACCCGCGATATCTGGGGGGAAGTTAAAGAAGCGATGGACGGAGTCCTGGAAAAAACGACCCTCCAGGACCTGGTGGAAAGGCAAAAGAAAAAGGGCTTGCCTGAATCGTCGATGTATTACATTTAAGGGGGGTGCGGTGATGGCGACATTAAATCAAACAATCGATTATACAACCTATAAAAACGTAAAAATACCAAAGCTGACCCGGGGCATTGCCAACGACTGCTCCGAACTCATCGGCAACACACCGCTGGTACGATTGAACCGGATTGCGGACGGAGCCGGGGCAGAGGTAGTAGCCAAGCTGGAGTTCTTTAATCCCGCCGGCAGCGTTAAAGACCGCATCGGCGTAGCGATGATTGCCGACGCCGAGGCCAAGGGATTGATAAAGAAAGACACCGTTATTATCGAGCCTACCAGCGGCAACACCGGTATTGCGCTCGCCTTTGTCTGCGCGGTCAAAGGTTATAAACTAATCCTAACCATGCCGGAAACGATGTCTATAGAGAGACGCCAGTTGCTTTCCATTTTCGGCGCCGAGTTGATTTTAACGCCCGGCGCGGAGGGCATGACCGGCGCGGTGAAAAAAGCCGAGCAACTGGCAGCGGAAAATAGCAATTACTTTATGCCCCAGCAGTTTAAAAACCCCGCCAACCCGGAAATTCACCGCCTCACGACCGCCGATGAAATCTGGCGGGATACTCAAGGCAGGGCGGATATCCTGGTCAGCGGCGTGGGCACGGGCGGCACCATTACCGGCATCGCCGAAGTGTTGAAAGCCAGGAAACCGGAATTCATGGCTATCGCCGTCGAGCCGGCAGGCTCACCGCTGCTTTCGCAGGGCAAGGCGGGGTCGCATAAAATCCAGGGCATCGGCGCCGGCTTTATCCCCGATATTCTCCGCCGCGACATGGTCGATGAGATTATAACCGTGACCAACGAGGACGCAGGTATTACCGCCCGGCGTCTAGCGCGGGAGGAAGGCATCCTGGCGGGCATATCATCCGGGGCGGCTGCCTGGGCGGCGGTTAAAGCGGCGCAGCGACCGCAAAATAAAGGCAAGCTTATCGTGGTTATCCTGCCGGATACGGGCGAGCGTTATTTATCAACCTGGCTGTTCCAGGAACAGACAAACTCTGCTCCTATGATATAACTAAATCGATTTTTATATTTTCATTAATGAAGAAGGGGGTCGTATATTATGTTTTTGAAATTAAGGAATGCCTTAAAGCGATGCGGGGTTACCGGCATGGTATTGCTGGCGGGTATATCTGCGCCTTTCCTGATCTGGTGGGGGGCGATATATTGCATGAGGCAGATATACAGGGAGTACTGGCACATCAGAGGATGGCTGCAGGCGGGTAAACTTGCCTGCAGTCTTGATAACGATTGCCCTCCCGGCTACGTATGTATCGACGGCAGGTGCATGCCGCATACCGCGGGTGATTATTAAAAAGGATTTGAGGAATCTGTGCTTGTACCTTTAAAAAAGGAGGAAGGGAAAATGTTAGCTGTTTTGAAAAGAGCCGGAGTAATAATGCTTACGCCGATAATTATCGTCATAACCCCGATATTTTATCCGGTGTTTGCATGCGTAACAGCAATCGGCAGTATAAGGCTCGTATACGTCGAGAGGCGCAGGAAAAGCAGACCGGTCATCGCGACGGGACTTTCCTGCAGCATTGATAACGATTGCCCTCCCGGCTATGTGTGTATCGATGGCAGGTGCATGCCGCACAATGCCAATTAGAAATAGGCGAATAACACGTTACAGTGTGTAAAAAAGGCTACGCCGCCGGTGCAATAAGTAAAGCATAGATGCAACACGCACAAGGAATGAGAGAAGAAACATGATAATAGAAACGAATAGAAGCGCTTTCCGGATTTTAAATTACGTGGCGTACATTCCGGCTACACGCAAGGGGGTGATTCCTTTGCTATGGACAATGCGTTGCCCGGAAGGGCTTTATTGGTGAAAAAATAAACTCTGAAAGGTAACGTAATAGATGAAAACAATCGCTGAAATCAACGAAAAAATAAAAAAAGGCCAGGCAGTAGTGGCTACTGCCGAAGAAATAATCGATATCGTAAAAACAAAGGGTCTTTCCAAAGCCGCCCGCGAGGTGGACGTGGTTACCACCGGCACCTTCGGTCCCATGTGTTCCTCCGGCGCTTACTTAAACGTGGGGCATACCAAACCGCGTATCAAAATCGGCGGCGGACGGGCTTACCTTAACGATGTTCCTGTTTACACCGGGTTTGCCGCGGTGGATATCCTCCTGGGCTGCACGGCTCTCCCCGATGACGACCCGCGGAACCGGACGCATCCCGGCGAATTCACCTACGGCGGCGGCCATGTCATCGAGGAACTGGTGGGTGGCAAAGACGTGCGGCTGGTAGTCACGGCTTACGGCACGGACTGCTACCCGAAAAAGAAACTGGAAACGCTGATAAATATCAAGGACGTTAACGAGGCGGTGCTGTTCAATCCCCGCAACGCCTACCAGAACTACAACGTGGCGGTGAACCTATCGAACAAGACGATATATACCTACATGGGTGTCTTGAAGCCCAACCTGGCAAACGCTAACTATTGCAGCGCCGGGCAGCTTTCGCCACTGCTAAACGACCCCCTTTACAAGACCGTCGGAATAGGGACGAGGCTATTCCTGGGCGGGGGCATCGGCTATGTAGTCTGGCAGGGCACCCAGCACAATCCGGGCGTGCCGCGGGGCGAAAACGGCGTGCCGCGGAAACCCGCCGGTACGCTGGCGGTCATCGGCGACCTGAAGCTGATGAAACCCGAATACCTGCGCGGCGTGAGTATGCAGGGTTACGGGGCTACACTCACGGTGGGCATCGGCCTGCCTATTCCCGTATTGTCCGAGGAAATTCTAAGGTACACGACGGTCACCGATGCGGATATCGTAGCGCCAATAGTCGATTACTCCGAGGCATACCCGCAAAGAAAGCCGGATGTCCTGGGAGAGGTCAGCTATGCCAAGCTCAAGACCGGCACGATAGAGGTTAAGGGCAAGAAAGTACCCACTTCCTCCCTGTCCAGCTACTCGAAAGCGGTGGAGATTGCGCAGACTTTGAAATCGTGGATACAAAAAGGCGAGTTTACCCTGACCGAGCCGGTAACGCTATTGCCGGGGGTTGAAGCAGGCATTACATTCAAGAGCCTGGAAGAACGCCCGATAGAATAACTAAGCAATAAAAGTAAAATAGCGTGAAATAAGCAGAGTTCGGGGCGGGGTCTTTAATGCACCCCGCCCCGGGCTCATATCTTTATGGGGGACCAGTGAAAAGAATCTATCTCGATTACGCTGCCACGACGCCACTGCAGATCGATGTTCTGCAAACAATGATTCCCTATTTTATTAATGGCTTCGGGAATCCCTCAAGTATCCACACCTGCGGGCAGGAAGCCAGAGACGCTATCGAGAGGGCAAGGGGAGAAGTCGCCGGACTTATCGGCGCCTCAAACGAAGAGGTCATTTTTACCAGCGGCGGTACCGAGTCCGATAATTCTGCCCTGCAGGGCGTCTGTCTGGCTAACGAGAAAAAGGGCCACCATATCGTTACCACCACCATAGAACATCATGCGGTGCTGGAAGCATGCCGGCACCTTGAAAAAAGAGGCTTTAGTGTTACCTATCTGCCGGTGGACAAATACGGCATGGTCGACACTGCTGACGTTCAGAAAGCTATAAAGAAAAACACGATTCTCATTTCCGTAATGCACGCCAACAATGAAATCGGCACGATACAGCCGCTGGCGGAAATCGGCAGGATTGCCCGTGAAACCGGCATCTATTTTCATACCGAC
>Ga0154618_179_pt1 | contig 10937 bp, 14 predicted proteins | sample Rifle2008BG13ft_FD_116047 | JGI IMG/M metagenome (GOLD analysis project Ga0154618, IMG submission 116047) | Chloroflexi bacterium RBG_13_51_52 | reverse complement strand
CCTGGGCGAGCGCTTTGGTGGGGAAAAGATAAAGGGCGCGGGTGGAGGGGTCGGTAAGAACAGACTGCAAGACGGCGATGTTATAGACGAGGCTCTTGCCGCTGGCGCTGGAAGTGGCGATGATAACGTTTTTACCGGCGCGGACGTGGTTCACCGCCAGAGCCTGATGCGAATAAAGACGGGAGAAACCGTGAGTATCAAGGCAGTCCTGCAGGGCGGGGTCCAAAGGCTCGTCCAGTTTGCCGTAGGAGGGGCGGCGGGGGGCAATATGCTCGATATGAGCAATTTGGTTTTCATAGCCGGTCCGCGAGCGGATATGGTTGAGGAAAGCCTGGATTTCCATGAATAATTACCTTATATATCTATAATCTCGATAGAATAGTCGAGGAACTCTATATCGAAGCGGCTTTTTTCGATAAAGGACACAACTTTAGAGAGAACCTCATTGCTATGGCGCTTGTTATTACTGATGCAGCAGATGCCGATAACAGCAAGTTGCCAGCTATCGTTATCGTCGACTTCAGCGACGGCGACATCAAAGCGGGACTTAACACGACCGATGATAGACTTCAAGACCTGGCGCTTTCCCTTGAGGTCCATATTTTCCGGGATACGCAGGCTGACCCTGGCGACGCCGACATTCATTGGATTAAATTTACCATTGGGCAGGAGGAGTGTCAAACGGGGGAAAGGGGGTGGTATTTTTCTATTGTTTTACCAGTATATTTGATTGTCCGTCATAATTACCTTATGATAATATGGAATCGGGACTATACTACGAGGATAGTCATCCGGAGGGGAGGTCCACATGCCCAAGATATATTTAATAGATGTAACCAACCGTGACGGCGTGCAGACCGCCAGGCTAGGTCTTTCCAAGATAGAAAAGACCATGATCAACATATACCTTAACGAAATGGGAGTGTTCCAGAGCGAATTCGGGTTCCCTACCACCAGGCATGAAATCAATTACCTCAACGCCAACCTGGAACTGGCAGAGATAGGCGTTATCAAACCGCTGCGGCTGGGCGGCTGGATTAGAGCTATTCGCGGCGATGTAGAGCTAACCTACCGCAACATCCCGAAAATCAAACATTTAAACCTATCCATATCTACATCCGACCAGATGATTAACGGTAAATTCCAGGGTCGAAAGACGCGCGACGATATCATCAAAGACATGACCGACGCGGTAGATGCGACCCGAGCCCGCGACCCGGAGTCCATCGGGGTTAATGCCGAGGACGCTTCAAGAACGGACATCAACTACTTAGTCGAGTTCGGATTAGCGGCTAAAGAGCACGGCGCTCAAAGGCTCCGTTACTGCGATACGCTGGGTTATGATAATCCGTTCAGCATCTACAATAGCGGCCGCATCCTGGCGGAAAAAGTGGGGATACCCATCGAGCTGCACTGCCACAACGACCTGGGCATGGCCGTGGCAAACTCGATGGCGGGCGCGATGGGCGTTATCGACGGCGGGCAGGACGCGTACATTAATACCACGGTCAACGGAATCGGCGAGAGAGCCGGTAACGCCGACCTGCTGGCGATTATCCTGGCAAGTTTAAAGTCAAAAGATATCGCCAAGAAATACACACTTGGAGGGCAAATAAAGCTGAGCATGGCCTGGAAAATAGGCAAGTTTGCGAGCTACGCCTTCGGCGTGCCGATTCCCATCAACCAGCCAGGCCTGGGCGCCAACGCCTTCGCACACGAGTCCGGCATACACGCCGATGGAGTGCTGAAAGACCCGGAAAACTACGAGTTATACAACTTCGAGGAACTGGGCCGCGGCGACCCCGAATTCGTTGAAACGGGACGTGAAATCAGCACCGGCGAGTACGGAGGCATTTCCGGGTTCAGCCACGTGATGAGTCGGCTGCCGGTACCGATAAAATTCCCGGACCGGGAAAGAGCCAATGAAATCTTAGAACTGGTAAGGTACGCCAACGTAGAATCGCAGAACCCGCTGGTTGAAGACGAACTGATATTTATAGCCAAGTACCCGGGGATTGCGAAGAAACTGCTAACGCTAACACCGCTGGAATAGCAACGGAAATTGATAAGGAGACCGATAATTTCTTACGGTCTCCTTCTTCTTTTGAATTAAAGATGATATTTGTGGTATTGAAATGAGTAAGGAATCACCGGAAATCAAATTTAAAGCCATCGGCACGGTGCACAACGAGATAAAAGAACGCGACCGGCACGATACCCGGGATATCATCTCCGAAATCATCCTCGACCCCGAACTCACCGAAGGGCTGGACAATATCGAGGACTTTTCCCATCTTATCATTATCTACTTTATACACAATTCGCGCCTGCCGTTCCCGCTGAAAGTGCGCCCCAGGTTCCGGGCGGAGCCAACACCGGTGGGTGTTTTTGCCAGCCGCTCGCCGGACCGCCCTAATCCGCTGGGAAAAACTACCGTTAAGCTGCTGGAACGCCGGAAAAACGTTTTGAAGGTGCAGGGGCTGGACGCCATGGACGGGACGCCGGTAATAGATATCAAGCCGTATATACCGGGAATCGACGCGGTGAAAGACGCCAGAGTGCCGCCATGGATGAAAAAGAGGTAAAGCGGGCTCTCCTGAATATTTACCCGCGTCTATTTTCCGAATACGGGCCGCAGCACTGGTGGCCTGCCAGGACACGCTTCGAGGTAATTACAGGCGCAATACTAACGCAGTCGGCTGCCTGGACGAACGTCGAGAAAGCTATCGAAAACCTCAAGCAAGCCGGGGCGCTCTCGCCGGGAACGATACGCCGGATGTCCCAAGACAAACTGGCGATGCTGATTCACCCCTGCGGATATTACAATACCAAAGCGCGCAAGCTAAAGGCTTTTGCGGGGTGGCTGGGGGAGCAATACAGCGACGACCTGGACAGGCTTTTTGCTCAAGACATAGAAGAGCTACGCAGGCAACTCTTAAACGTTTACGGCATTGGCGAAGAGACGGCCGATTCCATAATACTATACGCAGGGAACAAGCCTATCTTCGTGATAGACGCTTATACACGCCGCATTGTGAACCGGCTGGGACTTGCCCCCAATATCAACAGCTATACAGCTCTCCAGAGGCTTTTCATGGCGAACCTGCCAGCCGACACAACGTTATTCAACGAATATCACGCGCTGCTGGTACGCCTGGCTAAAGAAGTCTGCAGGACAAGTCCCTTATGCCGGCAGTGCTGCCTGAATCCGGGAAGAAGAACCGGCAGCGAACCTTCTGAAGGGAATTTTCCCTGCCGTAAAATTCATAAATAAACTATAATGTCAACCCTTTGTTTATAAACATCCCCAAGACCTTATTCCTATCCATTTATTCCATTAGTCCTATATAAACTTTGCATAACTGTAACGAAATGTTTATATGACAGCCCGTTATTTTTATGTGTTAGTTACCACCCTGCTGTTATTCTAGATACGTTACCAAATGAATAAACGGGAGAAAATAAACCAGATAGATTATCACTGCAAAAGCAGTGGTCTAACTCTTTCAAGAAGAGGAGGTCGCTAAAATGTGGAAGAAGTTATTGAAGAGATTAAAAGATAGACAGGAAGGTATCACCGGCCTGGAGACAGCTATCATCCTGATAGCATTCGTTATCGTTGCTTCAGTGTTCGCCTACGTGGTACTTTCTGCAGGTCTATTTTCATCGCAAAAAACCAAGGAAGCCATGAACGCCGGTCTGCAATCTACAATGAGCGTGCTGGAAATAAAGGGTAATGTCATTGCGAAAATGGAGGCCGGGTTAGTTACTCATATCTATTTCTGCGTGGGCATCCCGGCAGCGGGCAGCCCGGTGGATTTCAACCCGACTTCAGAGAACACCAGCATTCTGATAATCTCATACAGTGACTACGATAACCTTGTGCCGTCAATGAACTGGACAATAACAAAATTGGCCACGGTTAATGCCGATAATATCCTTGACCCGACAGAATTATTCCAACTGGACGTAGAAATACCGACCACGGGCAATGTCACCCTCGGGGCTTACGACAGGTTCTCATTAGAGATAAAACCCGCTGAAGGACCAGTGCTCGTCTTCGAACGGATAATCCCGGGCAGGTTAAGCGCGTTTGTGAACCTGCACTAAAGACGGCTTAAAGAAAAAACACTTAATAAAGAAAGACTAAATAGAAGTTGAAATAAAGGGGTGGCGCGATAAGCGTCACCCCTTGGTTTTTTCAGCCCACAATACCTTGAGAATACGTCGCTTGTAATCCAGAGGCATGGGCAGATTATGCTCGAAGAGGTCAACGGAATCCAAGGGAACACCAGCCATATCAGCGAGTTCCCGCTGGGTGATATGTTCGGCAATACGCAGCTTCCGGGCTTTAAAACCAAGCATCGATTCGCGGGTAAAAGTTAGAACTGCAGACATTTTTATTCCTCTTTTTAATACCATACAGTTTACATATTCCCCGGAACAGCATGGTTCTACCACTTGTGATTAAGGGATTACCCCCAAATAAGATTTTTGAACTGTTTGCATCACTTGCAACGCAAAAGATAGTCTGGTAAGCTTTCTGAAAGAATTAGAAAAAGGAAGGGTATTTTAGTGCCACCAGACTTATCTGTCCAATTAGCTCCGAAAAATAAAAAGGGGCTGCTCCTGGTAAATCCCGTGATGACAGCCTCCGGTACATTCGGGTACGGGACGGAGTACAGCCAGCTTTTCGACATTCAAAGGCTGGGGGCTATCATCTGCAAGGGCACGACCCTGAAACCGAGAGAGGGGAACCCGCAGCCGCGACTGGTGGAAACGGCTTCCGGCGTTATCAACTCGATAGGGCTGCAAAATATCGGGGTGAAAGCGGTTATTAAAGAAAAAGCGCCGATATGGGCGGGGTGGCGGGTGCCGGTTATCGTTAACATCGCCGGGGATACGGTAGAAGAATACAGGGAGCTAGCCGGGGAACTGGATGGAGTAAAAGGGGTAAGCGGCATCGAGGTGAATATCAGCTGTCCCAACGTTAACGCGGGAGGGGCGGCTTTCGGGGCAGACGCGGGCGCGGCAGCGGAGGTAACGAAAGCGGTGAGGGGGGCGACGTCACTGCCGATAATAGTAAAGCTTACTCCGAATGCGTCTGACGTTATCGGAGTGGCTAAAGCGGTGGCAGATGCCGGCGCGGACGCGGTATCGCTCATCAACAGCTATAAAGGCATGGCGATAGATACAATCAAGAGAAAACCGGTAATAGCAGGCATTACCGGAGGGCTATCAGGACCGGCGATAAAGCCGCTGGCTTTAGCATTAGTTTACGAGGTAGCGGGGTCGGTTAAGGTTCCGGTGATAGGGTGCGGGGGTATCGCGACGGCACAGGACGCGCTGGAGTTCATCATGGCGGGGGCGAGCGCGGTACAGGTGGGATCGGCGACTTTCAGTAATCCACAGGCTTCACTGGACGTGCTGGAAGGCATCAGGGGGTTCATGGAAAAAGAGGGGATAAAGAAGCTGGGGGAGATAACCGGGGCGGCGCAACGATATAAATAACGAAACAGTGTAGCATAGAAAGGGGGAAACATGAGTGTTGTCGGACTAATTTTAGGTATCATTCTGGCAATCCTGGGGATATTCTATTTATACAGGGGAATGACAGGTAAATGGATAAGCGCTGAAACAGCTGAAAGGATGAGCCGTACGCGTACCATTAACGTGATAGGCGGCATATTAGGGATAGTACTGGGAATACTGGGAATCATCGCCGCGACGGTATGGGTATAGAAAAAAAACAGCTATAGTGTAGATTCCCCCTGAATATAACTATCAAGTTTGTTATATCCAGTTAATCTTCCGACAAGCATTACATCAGCATTGAGACGAATTGGGCGTTGTGCTATCATAAAATAGTCTAAATTCCTGCATAAACACAGCTAGGGGAGGGGTCGCATAGTGGTCTAGTGCGGGCGCCTGCTAAGCGCTTTCCCTGGGTAACTGGGGACGAGGGTTCGAATCCCTCCCCCTCCGCCATACAACAAATATGTACACTTTATCCCCCAGCAGGGGGTAATTTTTTCAGGGGATTATGAGATGCCTAAATATCATATCTGGACAATCGGGTGCCAGATGAACAAGGCGGAATCAGAGCGGATTGCCGCCCGCTTCGAGGAGCTGGGTTACGGGGAGGCAAAAAGCATTAACGATGCCGACCTTATCGTGTTGAACAGCTGCGTGGTGCGGCAGAGCGCCGAGAATAGGGTGATTAACAAGCTGCACGACCTCAAGCACCTGAAAAAAGAGAGACCGGATACGCTGCTGGCACTTACCGGCTGCATGGTCGATTCCGATACCAGTCACTTGCATAAAAGCTATCAGTTTATCGACCATTTTTTTAAAGCGGGGGAATATCCGCCGTGGCTGGAAAAAGCGAAAGAGTCGTCGCTGCCGAAAAAACCGGCGCCCAGCGTTTACGTTCCCATCAGCCAGGGGTGCGATAACTTCTGCTCCTACTGCATCGTCCCCTACCGGAGAGGTCGGGAGAGAAGCAAGCCCATGGAAGAAGTAGTCTGCGAGGTGAAGGAGCTGGCGCGGCGGGGGGCTAAAGAGGTCATCCTGCTGGGACAGAACGTGGACTCCTACGGGCACGACCTCAAGGGCAAGCCGGACCTTGCCGACCTGCTCACCGAGTTGAACGAAATCGAGGGGGTGAAGAGGCTGCGCTTCCTGACCAATCACCCCAAGGACATGAGTTTAAAACTTATCAAAGATATAGCCAGACTGGACAAGGTCTGCGAGCAGGTAAACCTGCCGGTGCAGGCAGGCAGCGATGAAGTCCTTAAAGCAATGAAACGCGGCTACACGGTGGAACAATACCGCCGACTGGTGCGGCAGATAAGAGAAAAAGTCCCGGATATCGCCATCAGCACCGATGTAATCGTGGGGTTTCCGGGGGAAAGCGAAGGGCAGTTTAAAGAGACGTTAGACTTGCTCTCCGAGATAAAGTTTGATACAGTTCATGTAGCTGCCTATTCACCCAGGGCGGGCACGGCAGCCGCCCGCGAGTACGAGGACGACACATCGCCCGACGAGAAAAAGGAAAGGCTGAATAAAATAGAAAAACTCCAGGAGGGCGTCCAAAGCGTAATCAACGCCCGTCTGATGGGCGAGGCATCGGAAATACTGGTGGAGGGGAAAAAGGGGGAGAAATGGTACGGCCGGACGCGCACGGACAAGCTGGTATTTTTCAGCAGTAACAGGGACTATTACGGGCAACTGGTAAAAATAAAAATCGAAAAGACAAGCCCGTGGTCGCTGCAGGGTAAAACAGAGTCGGTCAACGTAAAGATGGAGGAATAATGAATAAAACGATAAAAACAGGAATCATCGCGGGACTGATTATAGCGGTCCTGCTGTTAAGCGCCAGCTGCCTTGGCACGACAACCTCCGGCGGAACCGATAACACCACCGGCGCTGCCACAGAACAAAGCACCTTCGAAAGCCTCTGGCCGATGCTGCTCTTCCTGGTGGTTATCTTCGCCATGTTCTACTTCGTGATGATAAGACCGCAGCGCAAGCGGCAGAAAGAACATCAAGAGATGATGCAGGGCATACAAAAGGGCGATAGAATCATCACTGCCGGAGGCATTTACGGAACCGTCGAGAGCGTGAGTGAGGACAGCGTGGTTATTAAAGTAGAGTCCGGCACGACGATGAGGGTCAATAAAGGCAGCGTAGCGTTGAGGCGCGACGAAACACAAAGGTGAGTACAAGCCAGCCGACGGAAAAACAGATTGACGCCATTATCGAGGCAGCGTTAGAGGAAGACTCCGGACGCGGCGACGTTACCAGCGAGGCACTGATACCGGTCGACCTGACGGGCAAGGCAACACTGCTGGTGAAAGAAAAGGGCGTCCTGGCCGGCATCGAGATAGCGAAACGGGTCTTTACGCATATCGACCCCATGCTACAGGTCGATATTCTGATTAAAGACGGGACGGCAATAAAGCCGGGGGACATCTCCGCCACAATAGAAGGCAGCGTTATCAGCATCCTCGAAGCAGAACGCACCGCACTGAATTTCCTGCAACGGTTAAGCGGCATCGCCTCGCTGACGGCAGAATACGCAGCCAAAGTCAAAGGGACCGACGCAAAAATTTACGACACGCGCAAGACCACACCGGGACTGCGGGCACTGGAAAAATACGCGGTGCGGATGGGCGGGGGTCAGAACCACCGGATGCACCTGGGCGACGCCGTGTTAATCAAAGACAATCACATAGCCGCGCTGCGGGCAATGGGAATGAGCCTTAAAGACATCATTTTAAAAGCGCGAAAAAACGCGCCCGCTGGCATTACCATTGAGGCAGAAGTAAACAGTGTTAAGGAAGCGGGGGAAGCCTTAGAGGCCGGGGCGGATATCATCATGCTGGACAACATGAACGTTAAAGATATGCGGCAGGCGGTGGAAAAGGCGGCGGGGAAGGCGAAAATCGAGGCATCGGGGAATATCACGCTGGCAAACGTCCGCCAGGTTGCTATGACCGGAGTTGACATGATTTCAATAGGGGCGCTTACCCACTCATATAAAGCACTGGATATCAGCCTCGAAATGGAGTCGCAAACACTGAAGCTGATTTAATTTCCGGGGGTCATTCAGCCGAGCTTATCGCGGCTATCCAGCATAACGGTTACGGGACCATCGTTAAAGATTTCCACCTGCATGTGCTGCTGAAAACGCCCGGTAGCGACCTTGAGACCGCTTTCCCGCGCCAGCCCGACTGCGTAATTGAATAACGCTTCAGCCTGCTCCGGCGGGGCAGCTTCCACGAAAGAAGGACGGCGCCCTTTGCGGGCATCAGCGAGAAGGGTAAACTGACTCACAAAAAGGAGTTCGCCTTTCACGTCAAGGGCAGATAGATTGAACTTGCTCTGGGCATCGGCAAAAACACGCAGGTTGACGATTTTCGGGACAAGATACTGCGCGTCTTTTTCCGTATCACCAACAGCCACCCCCAGCAACACCACCAGCCCCTGCCCTATTCTCCCCACCTCTTCACCGTCGACGGTAACCGAGGCTCGACTGACCCGCTGCAGCAGCGCTTTCAATCCGTACTCTTCTTCGTTTCCGTTTTTGTTTTAGAGGAATCCGGGGTCTCTTTGCTTGCTGAAGAATCACCGCTTTTGCGATGGTCCGTGACGTAAAAACCTTTTCCCTTAAAAATGATCGGGGAGGGGTGGAAAACGCGTTTGGCTTTCTTTTGACACTGCGGGCATGCCGCCTGGGGTTTATCGTGAAAACCCTGCTTTATCTCGAAGCGATGGTGGCAGTGTATGCATTCGTATTCGTAAATGGGCATGTTATGTCACCTCACGGAAAATCAACCACTATATATTATTTTACATCAGAGGCACGTACGAGACAAGCTGGAGGCAGCCGCGGCAGATAAATAGTATCGTTGTCCAGTCGAGACGTTTTCTGATATACTACTCAGGTACGCCCCCATCGTCTAGAGGCCTAGGACACCGGCCTTTCACGCCGGCAACAGCGGTTCGAATCCGCTTGGGGGTACTTAGTTCTTCCCCGGCCTTTTATCCCCTAAAAAACGCCAGCTGCACTTCACCCGGCTGGAATAATGATTCCTGTTTTCCATGTAAGAAACGACAGATTCTATACGGCTACCCGCCGCCTGATGTCGTTTCTTACGTCTTTTCCGGTTTCTTCCCGGCAGCGCGTAGATTTACGAGCTTACTAAGCAGGTCGAACCAGAAAGGAGCTCCCAGAGTCACGGCAAAAGCCGTGATAAATATCCCAATGATTTTAACAAGCCATCCCGGGAAATCATCAGGTCTCCTGTTACGGTCTCCCGTTTCCGTGGTCCAGCCGATGGGTAGATTGAGCGAGTCCAATTGTGCGCGGAGTTCGGTATATGTCGCATTTGCAGAGACGTTTTCAGCAACTGATTGTTCCACCTGAGCCTCGGCGGCAGCGACTACCGTGTCACGCAGCGCGGGGTCGCTGAAAAGGCTCTTGGCAATGCCGATTGAATCGACATTAAGACCAAAGCAAATAACAACCGCCAGGCACAGGACAATGAGTTGCGTTTTACGCTTGTACCACCCCGTTACCCGCTGCTGGGAATCATCGAACCATTTTTCCAGGGAAGCACGGAACTCCGTTATGGCGCCATCCCAAGTGTTCACCTTGGTTTTAGCCGCAGCCAGGAGTGACTTGAGCACCAGCTTGTTTTCATTTGAAATAATGGGAACAATATCGGTATAATTCGGGGTTTTATCTAAAATGCCAGATCCAGTATCTGTTAAAACCAGGTTATTTTCCAGAGTTTCAATCACCTTGAAGGATTCTGTGAGCAGGGACTTTGACTCACCTTTTTCTTCATCGGTTTTTCTTATATCATTTACAGAAGAAGCCACCGCCGTGTAGCCGGAACCGGGTTTTTTTCCGGCATCCATCACAGTATCGATGATTATCTGGGCAAATGTAGCCGGGGGCAATTCCGAGGGGCCATAATGATTTTTCTTGAAAATGTGCCATTTAACTATCTTTATCAAATCCCACCAATGTTCCTTCTCCGGATCTTTTGGATTATTAGGATCTCTCGGATTCTTTGGATCTTTGGGAGATAATCCTTTAAACAGAGGGTTTTCTGATATTACTTGATACAAATTTTGATCACCGTTTATCAGTTTTAATATACCATCCTTGAGAGTCCTGGCGCGTAAAGACAACCAACGCGTTATCAATTCAGTGACCGTGGAACATAAAAGACTCATGATGAAATAGACCAGTACCAAGCCGATAGCAACTTCCAGAGTCTCCGACCCAAACATTTTATCCTCCTGCTACAAGTTAATTCAGGTAAGATTCACCATTTACCTATGGCATGAAAGAGTCATCAATAGGAGTTTCAGGGCAGAGTCATTATACTCCAATTACGGTTTTTGTCAAACAGATACAGGTT
>Ga0154618_153_pt1 | contig 11006 bp, 9 predicted proteins | sample Rifle2008BG13ft_FD_116047 | JGI IMG/M metagenome (GOLD analysis project Ga0154618, IMG submission 116047) | Chloroflexi bacterium RBG_13_51_52 | reverse complement strand
AGGTATGAGAATCCGCCCCGATGATGACATCGCCGGGCAGCACCAGGCCCTGCTCCGGCAGCAGGACATGTTCGATGCCCATTTCACCGACATCATAAAACTTTATTTCCTGTTCCAGGCAGAATTCACGCATCTGCTTGACCTGCTCCGCCGAGAGTATATCTTTATTGGGCACAAAATGGTCGGCAACCATGACAATTTTTAAAGGGTCAAAGACCTTAGCCACTCCAAGACGGCGGAATTCATTGATAGCGATGGGCGCCGTGATGTCATTAGAGACAATCATATCCACCCGGGCATTGATAAATTCACCTGGGACGACCTCATCTTTATCGGTATGCGCTGCCAGTATTTTTTCAGCCAGGTTCACGGTATTTCTCCTAACGTACAGTATCTATATGATTATACATTTTTCTCGTCTTGTTTTTTCTTAGCCGATAGCAGGCGATTAAGAGCATTGATATAAGCCTTAGCGCTGGAGACGATAATATCCGTATCAGCGCCACGACCGGTATAAGTTATACCATCACTCTCTATTCTTATCAACACCTCGCCGATAGCGTCGATGCCTTCGGTAATAGATTTTACCGAAAACTCGGTAAGGGTATTGGGCACCTTGACGCACAGGTTGATAGCCTTGTAAACGGCATCGACAGGACCGGTGCCGAGGGAAGCGCCTTCTATGATAGTCTTGCCTGCCGGCCCGATGAGCCTGACAGCCGCCACCGGGAGCCCCTGGTCGCCGGAGGTCACCTGAACGCGGTCAAGGTGATACTCCTCAGACACCGTACGCTGCTCTTCAGCCACCAGCGACTCGATATCGCGGTCGGTAATGTCCTTTTTCTTATCCGCCAGCTCTTTAAAGGAAGCGAAAGCTTTATTCAGGTCATGCTCATTCAACGTGTAGCCAAGCTCGGAAAGCCGTTCTTTAAAGGCATGACGTCCACTGGTCTTGCCCAGCACCAGGCTGCTCGACGGAATGCCGACGGAACGGGGGTCCATTATCTCATAAGTGGACGACTTTTTAATCATACCGTCAACATGTAAACCGGACGAATGGCGAAAAGCGTTGCCGCCAACAATAGCCTTGTTCGGCTGCACGGGAAATCCGGTGAGGTCGCTGACAAGACGGCTCGTCCGGTAAATCTGCTTCGTTTCCACATTCGTCGTCAGGTTAAAGAAATCGGTGCGGGTCTTGATAGCCATGACGATTTCTTCCAGGGCGGCGTTACCAGCCCTCTCGCCGATGCCGTTGACCGTACACTCCACCTGCCGGGCGCCCCTCTTGATAGCTGCCAGGCTGTTGGCAACCGCCAGTCCGAGGTCGTTATGGCAGTGAACGCTAACGACAGCGCGGTCTATATTCGGTACGTTTTTAAAGACGCCATCGATAAGCTCGCCGAACTGTACGGGCATAGCATAGCCGACCGTATCAGGGACATTAACGGTGGAGGCGCCGGCATCGATAACAGCCTTTAGCAGCTGATGGATAAAAGACGGCTCGGTGCGGGAGGCGTCCATTGCCGAGAATTCAATATTATCAGTGTATTTGCGGGCGTGCTTTATCGTATCGCAGGACATCTGGAGAATCTGCTCGCGGCTTTTACGCAGTTGATAAAACAGGTGGATATCAGAAGACGACAGGACAATGTGGATACGCGGATTCGACGCGCTTTTAACAGCATCCCAGCTATCGTCAACAGCCTTGAGATTAGCGTGGGTCAAGACGCATATAGAAGGCGTGCGAATCGACTCGGAGATAAGCCTGACAGCTTCAAAATCGCCAGGGGAAGTGACCGGGAAACCTGCTTCTATAACGTCAACGCCCAGTTTTTCCAGTTGCCGGGCAATTTCCAGCTTTTCCTGAACATTGAGAGAACCGCCAGCCGCCTGCTCCCCATCCCTCAATGTGGTATCAAAAATAATAACCCTGTCCATTAAAGTGTTCCTCCTCAAGAGAATATTTTGAGACGCAACCGTTTATTCCCCTCTCCTCAAATCAGAGAGGGGCTAATAAGGATGAGGCATATTCTCTTAAAGCAAGAACAATTATCGTACGACATGGTTAATAATCCATTATATATGATTTTAACGATTTTGTCTATACCGTAGCTGTAAGGTACTATTTGCATTTGGTTTACCTACCTGCATATAATTTTGAATAAAATACCCCTGAATCGAAAATGTAAGGGGCATCCCGGATAGCTAACCCGATAAGGAGACAAATGCAGTACAGGAAAATTCCCAAAATCGACTGGAAGCCATCCTCTCTTGGTTTTGGGGCTATGCGTTTACCGATAATCAATGGAAACCAAGCCAAGGTTGATATTCCCGCGGCAACGCAGATGATACGATACGCCATCAACCACGGCGTTAATTACCTCGATACCGCTTATTTCTATCACAACGGCTATGCTGAACAAGCGGTAGCGCAAGCCCTCAAGGACGGTTACCGTGAAAAGATAAAGCTGGCGACCAAATTTCCCGCCAGGGAAGTGAAATCCAGAGCGGATTTCGATGGAGCATTTGAAAGACAACTTGAGCGTTTACAGACCGATAAGATAGATTTCTACCTCCTGCACGGACTGCATCGGCCGATGTGGGATGAACTGCGGGATATGGGTATCATACCATGGCTCGAGAGTAAAGTTACGGATGGCCGGGTGGATTATCTCGGATTTTCTTTTCACGATGAACTGGAATACTTCAAAAGTATCGTCGACGCTTATGATAACTGGGCTTTCTGCCAGGTACACTTCAATTATATGGACGTAGACTATCAGGCCGGGCGCCGCGGCATCGAGTATGCGGCCGGGAAAAACCTGGGGGTTTTTATCATGGAGCCGTTACGGGGCGGTCAGCTTGCCCAGAAACAGCCGGAACCAGTGGCCAAGGTCTGGGAAAACGCCAGGGTGCAGCGTACTCCTGTAGAGTGGGCGCTGCGCTGGATATGGAGCTATCAAGAAGTCTCAATGATACTTAGCGGTATGAGTACCATGGAGCAGGTGATAGAAAACGTAGCGATTGCAGAACGTTCAGGAAACAGCCGGCTTAACAAGCGAGAACTGGTTACGGTCGAACAAGCCCGTCAGGCCTACAAGGATTTGCAACCGGTCCCCTGCACCGGCTGCCGCTACTGTATGCCTTGTGAGAACAGCGTGGAAATTCCCGTTATCTTCCGTATCTATAACGAGATGAAGATGTACGGCGCCACCCCCATGACAAAAATGCTCTATGGAGGCGGGTTCTGGGGCGTCACACAGGAACAAAATGCCACGCATTGTATCGAATGCGGTAAGTGTTCCGAAGCCTGTCCCCAGCATATTGAAATCTCCGACTGGCTAAAAAAGGTACATCAAGAATTGACAGGACTGAAGTGAAAAGGGGAAGTAACAAGTATCAACTGACAAGTAGCAAGGAACTGTTAAGTATCAAGGGGAAAAGAGGAACCTTATTCGCGGCCTATTTTTTCATTCTTTCAATAGCGGCAAGGTGTTCGGCATAATGGCCGGCAGTATTCGCCCAGATATAATCAAGTAACGTTCTTCTGCCCGTCCAATCAAATTTGCCACGGGCGAATATATTTTCTTCCTGGATGGATGCAACGGTGGATAAGATTTGCTGGAAAGTCACGGTGAAATCGGCCAGGATATCTTTCAGGTCGCGGGAAAGGTTTTCCTCAAAGATTTTTCGATTGATGGCTCCCAGCGTTCCCTTTATACGCCAGTCCGGCATATCAACTTTCTTCCCGGCAAGACCATCGTTATACCACGTTAAAAAGGTTTTTTCCCAGGCGGTAATGTGGACAACGGTATCTTTTACCGACCACGCTCCAACTGTCTTGGGTTTAAGAGCAACGTCCCGAGGTATGCCGGCGATTTTTTCTTCCAGCCGCTTGTGCCGGGTCTGGATTTCACTTACAAGCTTTGCTTTTGATGCTGGCTTCGCCATTATGATAATCCTTTGCTCTTATTCTTTGGTTACCGGTTTCTTGGCGCGAGTACGGGCGGGTTTCTCTTTCTTACGCATAACGCCAAGATTACCCCTGACCATAGCCACACGACCGGTACGCGCAATTTCCCTAATGCCGAAACCCTGCAGCAGTTTAAGCATCGATTCTATTTTATCTTCGTCGCCGGTAATTTCTATAGTTAGAGAATCGGAGGCTACATCGACGATATTGGCACGGAAAATATCGGCTATTTCAATAATCTCGCTGCGGGTGGCGGAATTGGCTTTCACTTTCACGAGCGCCAGCTCGCGGCCGGTGAGTTTATCACCGGTGATATCGAATATCTTCACGACATCGATGAGTTTATCGAGCTGTTTCCGGACCTGCTCTACCGTGGCAGTGGTGCCGTTGACGATGATAGTCACCCGGGACAAATGAGGCACTTCACTATGTCCAACGGCAATACTATCTATATTGAAGCCGCGGCGGCGGAAAAGACTTACCACACGATTAAGGACACCGGGCCTATCGTTGACAATAGCGACTAGGGTGTGCTTCGTCGTTGCCATGCAGACACCTCTTTCTTCGGCCGTTCCATAAACTCAATATTGGCGGCTCCCGGTGGCACCATGGGGTAAACGTTTTCCTCCGGCTCCACCATGAAGTTCAGCAAAAACGGTCCGTCATGTTCCATCGCCTTTTTTATGGCTGGTCGAATTTCTTCGCGTTTGGTGACCTTTAAACCGGCAATGCAATAAGCCTCGGCGACCTTGACAAAATCGGGGCAGGAAAGCGGGGTTGCGACATAGTTTTTAGCGTAAAAGAGGTCCTGCCACTGCCTGACCATGCCCAGAAAGCCATTATTCATCACAGCGATTTTCACCGCAATATTGTCCTGAACGAGAGTAGCCAGCTCCTGGATAGTCATCTGGAGACTGCCGTCACCGTCAATCAGCCAGACCATCTTATCAGGACGGCCGACTTTAGCGCCCATGGCAGCCGGCAGACCGAATCCCATCGTACCCAAACCACCGGAGGAGATGAACGTATTAGGCTCATGGAAAATATAATGCTGCGCCGTCCACATCTGGTGCTGCCCTACGCCGGTGACAACGATGGCATCACCGCGCGTGGCTTCATAAAGCTCATGGATGATGTGCTGCGGCAGGAGTCCTGCACTATCATGTATATCCAGCAAGGGGTGCTGCTTCCGCCATTCATCCAGCTGCTGAATCCAATCGATATGGCGGCTGCTTTCAATCATTTTTTCTATAGCATGAAGTACCGCGCCGACATCTCCGACGATGGGGACATCGACACGCACGTTTTTGCCGATTTCCGCCGGGTCCATGTCAATATGAATAATCTTGGCGTTAGGGACGAAGGCATCAACATTACCGGTCACGCGGTCGTCAAAACGCATTCCCACAGCGATAAGCAGGTCGCAATTTTCAAGGGCTTTATTAGCGTAGCCGGTGCCGTGCATCCCTGCCATGCCATAGCTTAAAACATGGTCTTCCGGGAAGCAGCCAATACCCAGCAGCGTGGTGATAACCGGTATCTGCGCTTTTTCAGCGAATTCTTTAAGCGGGGCACTCGCACCGGAGATAATGACGCCCCTGCCAGCAATGATAAGCGGCTGTTTGGCTTCATTGATTAATTTTGACGCGCTCTTGAGCTGGGTAGGATGCCCGTGCGTGGGTATCTTGTAACCCGGCAGGTCCACTTTATCCGGCCGGATAAATTCCGCCTGGTCCGTCATCACATCCTTGGGAAGGTCGATAAGCACCGGGCCGGGGCGGCCAGACCTAGCGATATAAAAAGCCTCTTTGAATATCTGCGCCAGCGAGCCGGTATCCATCGCCACATAGCTGTGCTTGGTAATGGGCAACGTTATACCGGAAATATCGATTTCCTGGAAGGCATCCTTGCCAATGAAAGGTCGGGCGACCTGCCCCGTCAGGGCAATCATCGGCACGGAGTCCAGATAAGCATTAGCGATACCGGTCACCAGATTGGTCGCGCCGGGACCGGAGGTTGCCATGCAAACGCCCACCTTGCCGGTAGCCCTGGCATAGCCATCAGCGGCATGAGCAGCGCCCTGCTCGTGCCGCACTAGTATATGCCGGATTTGAGGATACTGCGGCAGGGTATCGTAAAACGGCAATAAAACGCCACCCGGGAAGCCGAACATAACGTCGACACCCTCGGCGATTAAACTTTCACATACAATCTGGGCACCAGTTTTTTTCATAAAAGCCCCCTCCTATTGATGAAAAACCGCCCCGGTGCTTGCCGAAGACACTTTCTCGATATAACGAGCCAGATAACCGGTCTTTATCCTCGGTTGAAATGCCGGAAGCTTACCAAGGCGGTCGGATATTTCCTTGTCGGTTAATTCTACATCAAGTTTATATTCCGGTATATTAATGTTTATCATATCCCCTTCTTTTACGGCAGCGATAGGTCCGCGGGACGCCGCTTCCGGCGAAACATGGCCGATAGACGCGCCGCGGGTAGCCCCGGAAAAACGACCGTCCGTAATCAGGGCAACATCCTTTTCCATCCCGATGCCGGTAATAAGAGAGGTAGGCGTGAGCATTTCCCGCATGCCGGGACCCCCTTTGGGACCTTCATAGCGGATAACCAGCACATCGCCGGGTTTTATTTTCTTGCTCATAATCGCTTTAGTAGCCTCTTCCTCGGAATCGAAAACACGGGCGGGGCCGCGATGAACCAGCATCTCCGGAGCAACAGCTGCTTTCTTCACCACCGCGCCTTCCGGAGCGAGGTTACCAAAGAGCAGAACCAGCCCGCCGGTAGCCGTATGAGCGGTTTTCACAGACCGAATCACCTCGGTGTTAAGATTTTTAACACCGGCGATATTTTCGCCAACGGTCTTGCCGGTAACGGTCTTCGACTTCAGTTTCAGCAGACTTTTCAGCTCGCCCATCACCGCCGGAATACCGCCGGCTTGATCCAGGTCCTCGATATGGTGGGGACCGATGGGGCGCAGACTACAGAGATACGGGGTACGCCGGCTGATTTCATTAACCGTCGACAGTCTAAAGTCGATGCCCGCTTCATTGGCGATAGCCATGAGGTGCAGCACCGAATTGGTGCTGCCGCCTAAAGCCATATCGACGGTAAAAGCGTTAAAGATAGCATCGCTATTAATGATACTTTCAGGACGGATATCTTGAGCGAGCAGCTTCATCACCTTCTCACCGGCTTGCCGGGCTAAAGCGCGACGGCGCGCATCGACGGCGGGAATGGTGCCGTTGCCGGGTAGACCCATGCCCAGGACCTCGGTCAGGCAGTTCATGGTGTTGGCGGTGAACATGCCGGAGCAGCTGCCGCAGCCGGGACATGCCGCCTGTTCCAGTCGAGTCAGTTCCGCCTCGGTCATCGTGCCCGCAGCTACATTACCTACCGCCTCGAACATATTACTAAGGTCGACCTTCTTGCCGTCCAGGTTACCTGCCAGCATAGGACCACCGCTGACGAAGATAGCGGGAACATTCAGCCTTAAAGCCGCCATGAGCATACCGGGGATAATTTTATCGCAGTTGGGGATGAACACCAGCGCATCGAAGGCATGAGCTTCCGCCATGATTTCCACGGAGTCCGCAATAAGCTCCCGACTCGGCAGGCTGTATTTCATACCGGCATGGTTCATGGCAATGCCGTCGCAGACAGCTATGGTATTAAACTCGAAAGGCACGCCACCGGCGGCGCGCACGCCTTCCTTCACCGCTTCAGTTATATCATTTAAGTGCATATGGCCGGGAACGACATCCGTAAAGCTGTTGACGATGCCGATGAACGGCTTATCAATCTCCTCGCGGGTGCAGCCCAGCGCGTAAAGCAGCGAGCGGTGCGGCGCCCTTTCCACTCCTTTTTTGACAGCGTCACTTTTCATTTTTCTATCCTTTTCAAGCTCCACTAAAAAAATAACCGTCTGTCAAGACGGACCGAGGAATTGGTTTTTAGCTTGAAGCCCGTACCTAAAGATAGCATTTTTAGGTGTTTATTGTCAAGCTAGATGATAGGGAAAATACATCTTGACAAATACTGTTATAACTGTTATAATACTTATATAACAGTTGGGACGGAGATTATGTGGCTTTCTATTGATGAGCGCGATACAAGACCGCTATACCTTCAAATCATTAATCAAATTAAAGAGCAAATGCGAAAAGGTGTCCTCAAGCCGGGAGATGAACTGCCGTCAGTTAGAGAGCTGGCGGATAGTCTAGGCATCAATATGCATACCGTCCGCAGCGCTTACCTCAAGCTACGCGATCAGGAGATAATTAACCTGCGATTGGGGAGGAGGGCCACCATCGCCCGATTACAGCAGCCGAGAAATACACCAGGTGTTCAAGCTGATATTGCGGCTCGATTTGAAGAACTGATTACCGATGCCCTGTTAATGGGGCTTTCTCCGGAAGAGATAAAAAAGATAGTTAACCTGCAAATGGAACACTTGAAGACCGTATAAAACAATATTCAGGGGGATATTATCGTGAAAAATAGATTATCGCACCCGATATGGACACATATTCCCGCTATCGCCATGCTAATATTCTTAATCGTTTATACGATTATGGCCGGCACTTTACCATCGAGGGCGGCAATTCATTTCGATTTTCACGGTGTCCCTAACGATTTCGGCTCTCCTTACCTAGTTGTCGGATTAGTATTCGGTTTATCACTATTATTCATCGTTATTTCCGCCATCATTGATGAAGTCCACGCCAGGTACGAAAAAAAGAAGTCATTTAACTGGTTTTCTTTCTTAGATGAACTGTCAATCGGGTTTTTAGGAGGCGTTTATATAGGTTATATAGATTACCTCAAGTACGACTCCAGTTCATTCAACTTTCCGTGGCTTGTTTTGTCCATCACCACCGGGGGGTTGATCATACTCGGGGTAATAGTGGAGAGCCTGCGGCCATTTTGTTTCAATCCGAATAAAATCGCCTTCAGTAATACCGCCGCCCTGGAAAAAGAGCTTGAGCAGCGAATAAAAAATACAGCGTCTTTCATATACTGGGAATCTCAAAATCCGTTCTGGGTTTCCCTGATATCTGTTATTCTGCCTTTAATAATGCTAATTAGCGCAGGTTTCGCATGGTTTGGCTCATCATGGACTTCCCTGATAATGGTTGTAGTGGCTATACTTCTTGTCATTCAAAAAGGGGGATTACGGACATCAGTCACGCAGCAAGAAATTACAGTTCGCTTCGGGCTTCCCGGGTTTAAGGTGCTGCTATTGAAGACAGCGGACATTTCCAATATAGAACTTGTGGAATTCTCACCGCCGAGAGATTTCGGGGGTTACGGGATACGCAGGAACAGGGAAATGTCGGCTTATTATTTACGCGGCTCAAGAGGTGTGAAGCTTACAACAACGAAGGGGAAGAAATACCTCATCGGTTCCGACCATCCGGAAGAGCTGTACGCGGTGACGCAAGCGGTAGTGAAGAGCCAGGGCGGATAGCGGTTCTTTTTTGGACAATCGCAAGCTACTTGAAATGAATCACCACCCCAGCCCTATCGTCCCTTTAGTTATGAAACCGGCTTTGATGGCGGCTTGCGTTAACTCGTCTCTAAAGGAGGGGTGGGCGATAGAGATAAGGGCTTTGGCGCGCTGCCAGATACTCTTGCCTTTAAGGTTTACCATGCCGTACTCCGTAACGATGTAAGAGACATCGGAGGCGGGCACGGTTACCATGTCGCCAAGCTCTAAAGTGGGCACGATATTGGAGGTGAGTTTGCCGTCTTTATCTGTGCGGGCGGCGTGGAGGCAGATAAAAGCCTTGCCGCCTTTAGACATGTAAGCGCCGCGGGTGAACTCCAGCTGGCCGCCGGTGCCGCTAATCTGGCGTGTGCCGACCGATTCCGAGCAGACCTGTCCACGCAGGTCGACACGCAGGGCGCTATTAATAGCTATCTGTTTTTCGTTTTTAGCGATGGTATAGGGGTCGTTGGTATAGTCCACCGGGAATCCCGCTAGAGCATGATTCCTGTCCATAAACCTGTAAAGTTTTTCCGAGCCGGCGGCGAAGCAAAAGACCGACTTGCCGGGGTTAAGGGTATTACGCTTGCCGGTGACCACGCCCGCCTCGATAAGCTCCATCATACTGTCGTTGAGCATCTCCGAATGGATACCAAGGTCTTTAAAATTATGCTTTATCAGCAGTTTGCCGACAACGCTGGGGATAGCGCCCACGCCAAGCTGGATAGTAGCCCCGCTTTCTATCTGCTTCGCCAGCAGCGAAGCGATGGCTTCGTCCTCCGGAGTAATAACAGCCGGTGGAAACTCGGGAATCTTATATTCGTGGTTCTCAACGATATAGTCCACCTGCGAGATATTAACAACCTCATCATAGCCCCCGAAGACCCATGGCATGTACTCGTTGACCTCAAGGACGACCTTTTTGGCTACCTCGCAGGCTGCTTTCTGACGCGTCACCGCCGCGCCGAAATTAAAGTCGCCTTTCTTGTCCATCGGTGTGACTTCAATAAAGGTGATATCCACCACGTCCTTGAGCCACTCGCGGTACATGCGGGGTCCCTCGCCGAGTCCGAAGGGGATATAGGAGCAGGCGCCGTTCTTGTAACATTCCCGCTCCACCCTGCCGAGGAACCAGGAGTTATGAACGAAATGCTCCTGGAGGGGGTCATGGCGGGGGATAACGGTATGAGAATGCTCGGCGCGGATTTTAACGTCCTTCAACTCTTTGGCGCGGGCGGCCAGTTTTTCATCAATCAGAGAAGGAAAGCCGCAGATAGCACCGTAGTCAATCCACATGCCGGACTTGACCAGTCCGGCGGCTTCCTCGGCAGAGATAAGCTTGCGCCGGTATTCATGGGTGTAGTTTTTTACCGGCATTGCTTGTCTTCAATTTCCTTGATTTTGTCAATTCGTTTCTGGTGCCGTCCGCCTTCGAACTCGGTGTTGAGAAAGTCCTCAACGATAACCTTGACTTTCCCTTCCCCTTCTTCAGCCGCCAGACAGCAGATTTGAGCGTTGTTATGCAGGCGG
>Ga0154618_122_pt1 | contig 11158 bp, 16 predicted proteins | sample Rifle2008BG13ft_FD_116047 | JGI IMG/M metagenome (GOLD analysis project Ga0154618, IMG submission 116047) | Chloroflexi bacterium RBG_13_51_52 | reverse complement strand
AGCCCTTTTGATAAAATTATCCCCGATACCCGCCCGCCTGTAGCTATCTTCAATAAAAATCGACTCTATCTCGCCATGTTCCTTTTCGTTTATCGTGCTCACGCAGTAGCCGATAATCTCGCCTGTTTTACTGTCCTTCGCTAAGTCTACCAGCATCATGCCGTTCAAGGATTTTTCCAGTAGCTCCTTCTTCCTAATTTCCCATGTCATCCTATCAAAATGTTCCTGAAAATGCCGGGAGCGTACTCTATGGTGTTTAATCAGTTTCTGCCACAACGGACCTACCAGCTCAAGTCCCTTGGCATCTGCCTTTTCATAAACAATATCACCGATATGTTTCTTCATTGATTGTTCCTTAATAGGGGTACTTCACTATTTCGGTTCGAAAGCCATAATATGCCAGTGCATATGGGGTGTCACTTCTGGAGCCGCTGCATTAAAACGCACATAAAAACCCGTCCGGTCGACTCCGAGTATGCCGGCAGCTTTTTGCACCGCTAAAACCATCGATTCTAAGAGTAAGCCATCAACAGCTTCCGGATCTAATACGGACGATACATGACGTTTGGGAATAATCACCGCATGCGTTTTGGACCTGGGATAGGGATGGTGAAATGCGATGACAAGTTCGTCTTCCCAGATGACCTGGACATTCATTTTACCTGAAAGCACATCTTCGCAAAACCAATCCCTGCTTGCCAAGAATCTCCATTCGCTATTACGAAATTAATCCTATGTTCGCCCCTGTAACCTCTCCCACTCCGCCTTAACTTTTGCCTTGAGTTCATCAATTGTGCCGTCGTTTTTAATGACCACGTGGGCTTGCTTTATTCGCTCTTCGTTCGTCATCTGCGACTTGATTCTGCGTTTCGCCTCCGCCTCTGTATAGCCTGGACGTGCTTTAAGACGTTCTAAAACGGTTTTCTCTTTTACCGTCGTTACCCATATCTCATCTACCTGCCAGCTTCTATCCGCTTCCAGTATCGCCGCAGCTTCCAGCACGATTACTTTTACTCCCTTTTGGCGGGCTTCGTTGACCCTTTTCTGCACAGTTTTGTCGATTTCCGGATGCGTTATTTTATTTAAACGCTTTAAAGCTTCGCGGTCGCTGAATACTATCTTGCCCAGCCTGGCGCGGTCGATTTCTCCATCAGCTTTTAATATCCCCTCCCCGAATTCCCCGACCACGCTTTTATATGCAGCCACGCCCTTTTTCAGCGCTTCGTGCCCCGCTTTGTCCAGGTCGACTACCCCGGCGCCCAGTTCCGCCAGGAACCGTGCCGCAGTGCTTTTCCCCGTGCCTATGCCCCCCGTAAGCCCGATGACTTTCATATTCTACTCGCCAAAAACTACATAGTTATTATATTATATTTAATTGAAAGAAGGTATCGGTATAAATAAATCAAAACTTGTTTTAGCTTTCTGGCTCTGGTTTTGACTTTTGACTGAACATCATGCTTTTATTCGCACATCCAGGTATCACCCTCGGCGCGGCTACACTCATAGCCGATGCTGTGAACCGTAAACCATCGTGGTTTGCTTCGCTCTCGCGTTACCTTGATATCAGGTGGCTGCTGGTCGGTTCTCTGCTGCCAGATATCATCGATAAGCCGGTAGGGCAGTATTTTTTCCGGGATACTTTCAATAACGGGCGGATATTCTCGCATACGCTGCTCTTTTTAATCGTAATTTCCGCTATTGGATTCTATCTCCTGAAAAAGCACCGCCAGAAATGGATGCTTGCCGTTGCTGCCGGTACGTTTGCGCACCTCATCCTCGATGAAATGTGGCAGGTCCCGGTCACTCTTTTCTGGCCACTGCTGGGCTTTAGTTTTCCTGCCGTAGAACTGGAAGGCTGGGCGCGTAATATCTGGGAGGTGTTGTTCTCCGAACCGAGTGTTTATATACCCGAAATTATCGGGTTGGTGATATTGCTGGCTCTAGGTCTTTTGATAATAAAAAGAAAAAGGGTCGGCGTTTTTCTCAAACGCGGCGAAGTATCCTGACTCTATACCTCGACCGTTATGTTGTCGCCTTCAACCTTGACCTTGTAAGTCTGCAAAGGCTTGGGCGACTTTAGAGCTTTCCCCACCGCCGAAAACAGACCGGACCCCTTCATCCATCTGATGACCTGCCCGTTGCGGACATCGAACTGCGAGCCGTGCCGGGGGCAGGTGATAACGTTCCCCTCCAGCGTTCCTTTGGATAGGTCGCCACCGAGATGGGGGCAGCGGTTGCCGACGGCATAATAGTCGTTGCCGACCCTTGCCAGCATGATTTCCTGCCCCTCGATCGTTACCTTTTTTTTAATTCCATCACTGAATTCGCCGTTACTGCCGGCATTCATATACTTTCTCATGCCACTTCCTCAAAAAGTTGCTATAAAACTATCTTTACCTATTTCTCTTCATTCAGCAGGTCGTTAAACACATCGATATGGTATTTTTCGTTGTCTCTTATCCGTATCAGCAGCTCTTTCAAACCCTCATCGTCTACTTCTTTGGCGGCTTTATCGTATGCCGCGGCGACTTCTTTTTCTATCTTTAAATCCGCTTTAAGCATGTCCGGCAGTTTGGTAGACTGGTCAGGTTCGCTGTGTTCGATGGTCGGATTACCGCCCCCGCTGACCATCTCTTCGGACAGCCAGCCCAGGTGCTGCATCTCGTTAATCGCCTGGTCTTCCAGCTGCTTCTTGGCTTCTTTGTTCTTTGTCATATAGGAGTGGAACATATACTGCAAAACTACCGTATACTCGTGCCCGATGCCCCAGTCCAGCGTTTTAGTTACGCTGTCTTTACGCTTACCCCGAATGTCCTTCATGCCTTCCTTTTTCGCTTTGGTAATAAAGTGCACGAACTTGCCGCGGTGCGACTGCTCGTCCGCTAATATACGCTTCAGCAATCTCTTTATCTTCGGGTCGTCAATTGCCTTGATATGATTCTTGTAGCTATCGATGGCTCCGTCTTCCAGTCCCACGTTGTTGCTCATCCAGTCCGGCGGTGTTTTGCCGGCCATATTCTGTGTGCCTCTCTTCAGGCTGGGTTTCCCGCCAAGATCGACGATTGTCTCTGCCAGCCAGTCGAGGTGCCTCATTTCATCACGGGCAATAGCTTCGATTTCGCATGCCATCTCGCCTTCGCCTATGGCGTAAGCGTGTGACAGATACTGGATAATCGCGCCGTGTTCATCCTGCAGGTCGAGGTTAAGTAATTCGATAATTTTCTTTTTTTCCATTGTTTACCCCCTGTTACTTTTGAATTCCAATCATTCTTTTTGTCATATACACTATCCACTTCCAGTGTAGAATTATGTGGATTATTACTACCACTACCAGCGCTATCGCTGTCCAGTCATGTATCTCAATCCAGGTATACCTTGACCATAAATAATCACCCGATATCTGACCGATCCCGAATCCCCGGTGTCCTCCCGGTATTACCAACCACAGGAGGAACCCGGATATCGCCTGGATAAGCCCCAGTACAAGTAAAAACACGAATAATATATAATTTTTCAGCCATTTTTTCATTTATAACTACATTGAATATCCAGTAGTCTTTGTTCGTCTTCTATTCTAACTATAACTTTTTAAATTCGCTCTTGGCGGCCCCGCACACCGGGCATACCCAGTCGTCAGGCAGTTTCTCAAATGGTGTGCTCGGGGGGATATTGCTGTCGGGGTCGCCTAGTTCCGGGTCGTAAATGTAACCGCAAACGGTGCATTCGTATTTCGCCATTTGCTTTACCTCCTCATTTTTCTTTGGCGATATAGTTTGGGGCGGTCTTGGGCGTGGTTCCTCGTTTTACCTGGTAATAATATTCATAAGTCATGCATGGGTCTTCCGTAAGGATTTCCGCCGCCACAACTTTGCCGATAAATATCGTATGGGTCCCCGCATCCACATCCCGTATGACCTCCGCTTCAAGATAAGCCGTCGCATTATCGAGAAATATGGGCGAGCCGGTTATTCCCACCTTATAATCCTTGCCTTGCAGTTTGTCCGTATCTCTGCCGGACTTAAACCCGAACCCCCCGATGAAGGGTAATGGCGTTGCCTGGCACAATATCGATGCGGAAAACACCTGGCTGGCTTTAATATATTCGTGGGTCAGGTTCTGCTTGTTGATGCTTACGGCGACCGTCGGCGGTTCGGATGTTATCTGAAATACGGTATTGGCAATCTGCCCGTTAAGCTTTTCGCCCTTGTGGGAGGCAACGATATACATGCCGTAGCTCAACTTGTGGAGAGCATTCAAATTCATTTTTCCCCTCCCTGCTACATTACTTCCTTCTCGCTGGCTTCCACGGCTTTTTTAAGTTCCGCGCTCAACATCGGCGGCAGCCCCTCGATATCTACCCGCAGGAACCCCCTGACGATAGCCGCCGTTGCCTCGTTTCGGGTCAATCCTCTCGCCATCAGGTATTCCACCTCTTCCTCGGCAATCTTGCCCACCGCCGCCTCGTGTGAAAGGTCTATTCCTGCCAGGTTGCCTTTAAGCTCCGGGATGGCGTAGATCGTGCCTTTTTCACCCAGTATCAGCCCCCGGCACTCCAGGTGTCCCTTTACATCGGGAGCATTACCCTCTATATACCCGCGGGCGATGATATTCCCACCCGTCGTAATAGCGCGCGAGACTATCTCCGTCTTTGTTTCGTTAGCATTTAAAAATACCCTTGAGCCCACGTCCAGATTAGTCCCCTTGCCAGCCACCAGGATACTGTTGTATCTCACCATGGCTTTCTCGCCGATGCATCTTGCCGTTGGATACATCTGCAATGAGTTGACCGGCTTCATCAGCAGGTAGTTGCTTAAAAACAGCCCGCCTTCTTCGACGATTGTGGTGGTGCGGGGACGCACCGCTATTTCAGGGTTCCAGTTGTGTATCATCGTGAAGGTGACTTTGGCTCCCTTTTTAATGAAAAATTCCGATACTCCTATGTGCAGACCCGGTTCGTCTATCGAATCGGTGGCGCAGCCGGTAATGATGTGCAGTTCCGAGCCTTCTTCCGCGATGATGATATTATGCACGTTCTGTACTACTTTCGCCTGTGCCATGTAAAGGCAGGCCTGCACCGGATACACCGTTTTCTGTCCCGCCAATGCCCTGATAAAATATCCATCGTTTTCGCTTAGCTCTACATTGGCGGTATATTTATCCGAATCTACGGCTACGGCTTTCCACAGGTAGTCTCCCAGCCAGTCGTGCTTCTCCATTGCCTGGCTTAATGCCATCACCTCCACGCCTTCCTGTCGCGCGGAGAAGTGTACCGGCGTGCCATCCATCTGAAGGTAGGTGCCCGACCTCTGGCCGGGGTCGTCCAGTATTATTCCCGCTCCCAGCATCTTGTCTTTAGTTTGTGCGGCAAGCTGTGAGGGGTCTTTCTGGTAGGGGTGTTTCTCATCGGGGTTTACATAATAGTTTATATTGATATCTTCACCATAGGCAGCTGCTTTATTAGCGGCTGCTTTGGCTTTATCCTTATATGTCCTGGAGGCGTTCGTTTTACTCATGTAAAGGAATCCTCCCCAGGTAACACTTAATACATTCGTTGTAGCCTTTTTCTCTGATTGTACCCAGCATCTCGTGAGGGTCGCCCATGCAACCGATGGTGCCATCGCACATTACATAGCCGGTGCGGGCATTTACATAGTCCAGGATATGTCCTGTGTGCGTAATGATAAGACCCATACAATGACGTTCCGGAATCGGGCAATTCTTTTCCAGCAAATCGTTCATCAGCTCGCCTATCAGGGCGATATTGACTAAATCCACTCCCGATTCCGGTTCGTCCAGCAGTGTTAGCTCCGGTCGCTGCGCCAGCAACTGCATCAATTCGGATCGCTTGATTTCTCCCCCGGAAAAACCGTAATTGATATCTCTTTCCAGGAAGTCCTGGAGGTCTGTTTTTTCCGCCAGCTTGGTTATCGTATCGCCGTCCCCATTCCCTTTAAGACACGCCGCCACCATATCGCGCGTCTTTACCCCCCGCACCACCGGCGGACGCTGGAAAGACATGCCGATACCCATTCGCGCTCTCTCGTCCACGCTCAAACTGGTAATATCTTTATCTTTAAAGTGTATGCTACCACTGGTTACCCTGTATTTGGGGAATCCCATGATAGCCATTAATAGTGTGCTTTTACCCGCCCCGTTGGGCCCGAAAAGCACGTGCGTCTCACCCGTCTGTATCGTCATGTTGATATCATGGATAATTTCTTTGCCTTCTACCGCCACGGACAGGTCTTTGATTTTCAGCATATTTCCCACCTCTGGAATCAGAATCGACTTCTTTTAGCCGCCATCGACGGCTGTATGTTCCTTCTGAACGTACCATGCTGCCGGGTCCTTGAGAAACTCATAGTAGTCCAGCAGCACCCGGTGGTGTTCGCTTTCCTGCATAGCTAAAGCGTTATAGAGCTGCCTTTCGGCATCGATAGCAGTCTTTTTGCTCCGTGCTTTATAGAAATCCAGCGTTTTATTTTCCATGTCCATTGCCGTCTTGATAGCATCGAGTTCCGCTTTGATGGATTTCGTGTTTTTGTCCATATTTTCTATTGCTTCGGCAAACAGGGTCTTTAATCCTCGCCCCCCATCCCCTTGGTATTTCACATCGGGCCAGCCTTTTTTACTCTTGATGGTATCGTATATTTTTTTAAATACGCTCCGGTGTATATCTTCTTCGGCCGCCAGCTTTTTCAGCAAGTCCTTGCCCAGTTTGTTTGTGCTGGCTTTACCGGCTTTCAGGTAGAACTCTTTGCCGTCTATTTCCATCTGAAGAGCGGTTTCAAGCGCTTTCAGGGTCGATTCCTGTTCGTTGGGCATTACGTACCTCCCGGTTTTGTTTTTATATATGGCAAACGCATCATAAAATTAATTCTTCTTACTGTCAAGATTGTCAAGATAGACTTATTATTCTATTGTCTTGAAAGTGCCCGGGTCTGTGACAATAGTTTCATTGATGTGCTTAATAGCTATTAGCAGTATATCATATATCGATACAATCCAGCCCGCTTAAAGATAACTTTCAATACTATCAGCCAGTACTGCCAAATCGCAGATATAGAAGCTGTAATACACTTATCTATAAGTCCTTCTTTATCCGCTCGAACTCTTCTTTAGATATCTCGCCTTTGGCGTAACGCTCTTTGGCTATATCAATCGGACTCTGTTTACCGCTATTTTGTCCGGACAGTTTTTTTATGCCCCAGACTACTAAAGCGATTAGACCGCCCCAGAATACAACCATCCATATTCCGCCAAAGACCATCCACCAGCCGCTTCCTTCGTGCATGTACCACATTGATTTGCCTCCTTGGTAATATTTTTAGTCGCCTCATCTTTAATATTCACATTTTGTAACAAAATATTCTGTGATAAAAGTTCCATTGATAACATTCTATTTACTCGTGTTAATAGCGGTATCACATGTAGTTATCATTTTTAATTTGTGCCTGATAATCTTCTTTGTTGAAACTTGTGACAAATATCATGTACAATAGAAAATATATAGTATACTATTTTAGTAAACAATACGAGGGAGGACTTTAATGAAACTGGTTAAAAATCTGGGTATCATCGTTGCGGTTCTGGGTGTGGTGGCTATTGCGATCGGAGGGGTATTTATCGTCGAAGGCATGATGAAAAACAACCTCATCGTCGACAGGATGAACATCGAAAAAGTCTCGCTGGCTCTTGACCCCAATAATCCTGGTGATTTCACGCCCATCAACAACGCTGGTGATGCGCAAAAAGCTGCGGATACTATCGCCGAGCACCGCCGCGCTATCGCCCCCACCTATCAGGACCTTCTGGCGGGTGGCCGATTTGACTCCACCAATCCCCTGCATTTAACCTATGCCCAGGCGATGAACCTTGAAAACTACCTGTATATGGCTGTCACCGCCTTCGGACTTATCCAGGTAACCATGGCTAGTGGTGCCTTTATGGTTATCGTCGGTCTGGCTGTCGGTGGTGTCGGTTTTGCCCTGTATCGTGTCGGCCGCGAAAAAGCATAAATAAACCGGTATAAAAGTATTGATAAAGTGATAAATCTAATCTCCCTCCATCTTGCCTTGACAGGGAGGGGAGGGAGATGTAGTTACTGCTATGTTTTCTATGCTATACTGGTTTGTGAGGAAAAAAGGGAATGGCGCGTAAAGTTAGTCTTACTGTTAATGATAATCTCATCGAACTAGACTATTTCGTCGAAGGATATGTCTATCATGTCGCTGCCGGCATTCTCGCCAGTCTTAAGGGCACCGGCGCTGTAAAGAATTTAGAGCTTGATGTTGATAATGACGGGCAGATAAAAATCACCCTCAACGGCTCCGATGTGCCTTTGAGCTACTTCCCGGTACAAATAATGCGCAGTACTCTTGCCGGCATGGTATCAAATCTCAAGGGCGTGGACAAAGAAATGTCTACTCTGGAGTTGAGAATATCCCAATAGGCTTTAAACTGACGTCTCGCAGAGCTTTACGTTGCCCCAGACGCCGACATTGCCGCCCAGGATAATAATAATGCCCCTTAACCCGCTAATACTTTCACCGAGCTTAATCGCGTCGTTTATATCGCTGGGTTTACTTACTTTATTGCAGATGGCTGTAGCCGCCGCATCCGCCAATATCGCCGAACCAGCTGTAACCACCACCGCGTCGGCTTTCCCGTAACTTAAGGAATGCCCCACCGTCCCCGATGACGTGCAGATCCCCAGTGGCGTATCCTGCGGATTTATCTCCAGTCCCAATTTTCCCGTGAAAGCCGACTCTCCGGCATAAATCCCTATCACCCTTTTTTGCGCGGTTTTAAGAAAAATATCCCCCCCGTTCTCTACGATAATCTCCGGGGAATATTCCAGAAGCTCCCGCCCCACATATTCCGCTACCGCCCCGGCTACTGCCGCCATCGGTCCCACGTTAGCTTTACGCCCCGCCTCCGCCATATCTTTCACGATACGCGGCGCATTTTCAGGCATCGGCAACGGCTTTATCGACTTCAAGAAATCAGGGTTCTGCTCGATGTACTGTTCCAGCTGCTGGCGGTATTTCAAGACTATCCGGTGGGCTTTTTTTTGCAGATTGGATGTTGCCCTAATATATAAATCGGTCTCTTTAACCGATACGGTAAACTCCGCCAGGTCTTTCCCCTCCACCCAGTGCCGGTATACCTTAGGCTGATAGCCCTCTTTTTTCATTTTTTAAAAATGCACTTCCATTGCCCTAGGCGGGCAGGCGGGGATACACAATCCGCACGCAATACATTTCTCATTCTCGAATATCACCATCCTGGTCTTCTGGTCGAGTTTGAAAGCGCCGGTCGGGCAAACGGTAACGCATGCCCCGCAGTGGGTGCATCTTTCCTCATTCCGCGTCACGTCCTGGCTTAATGCCTGTATCTGCACCCCCGCTTTTAGCAGGAACTCTATGCCTTTATCGTATTCCTGCTGGTTTCCCTTCAATTCAAGCACCAGCAGCCCTTCCTGCTCAGGAGTAATCGACGCTTTAAGGATATTAAACTCCAGGTCGTAATCTTTAACCAGCCGGTATACTATCGGCCGGTCTACCATTCGCTTCGGAAACTTCAGTACTATTTTCTTGGCAACAGCCATCGCTCACCCCCTCATGTCTGGTCTTCAATAGGACGTTCTTTTAACGCTTTTATAGAAACGCCGGATTCCACTCCCGGTAATTTCTCCACCGGTTCGGTAAGGAGGAATTTTCCTGTCTCTATCCATCCCTTTAATATATTAGCAATTTCCAGGGCTTTAGGATAGCTCGACCTCGAGGCGGTCGGCACATCCTTGCCTTTTATCTTTATCTTGCCGCTCTTTAGTTCGGCGTAGCTTACCTCGCCCAGTGTGTCCGGCTTTAGATGGGGGAAGGCATCAGCGTAGTCTATCACCGGCGCCACTATATCTGCGTCCGTTACTATCGTGTATTGCAGGATTTCCTCATCCAATATCGGTATCGGCACTCCTATACCCACGGTCAGGCTGCATCCGTAGCCCAGTACGCTCGTTCCCACCAGCCACTTAGGACTCATCTGCTTAAGGTCTCCGATAACCGCCAGCGTGCCTGCCCCTTCTTTGGGGATGCCTTTTTCAGTGCGCGGCACATTCGGATTAAACTGTGTTCCCTGCCAGACTACGAAACCTGTCCCTCCGCCCAGGAATATCCTTGTCCCTATCCCGATGCATTTATAATACGGGTCGTTGAACAGCGGTGATATCTGCCCCGCCGAACTGTAGTTGGCATTGCCCAGTTTCGGCTTTAAAACGCCCATGTATGTATAAATCGTCTTGTCCGATGTGTTCACCGCCACGTTATAGTTCTGGTAGGCGTTGCGGATATTAAACAGCGTCGCCTGGTTCAGGTCTTTAATGTTTATCCACGTTTCCAGCTTCTTGCGCGGATAGCAGTCCGTGCCGTAAGCCGTAGCCTCAAGCCGCACATCTTTACCCGCCGCCAGTTCCTCGATGACGTGCCCTCCGCCGTAATTGAATTCCCCGGGATGCACCCGGTTACGCGGGTCGTCGTCCGGCAGGGCGTTCGCCCCAAGGAACAGGTCTACCGCTGCCAGCCCGGTATAAGCGGGCACGTCGTTAAGGTAAGCCCTGCCTCCCCCGAACTTTATACGCGGGCTCGTATGGCCTGTGTTGAAATATGCCCCGGAGGAGCACATTATCCCGAAGGTGCCCGTCGTTACCACGTCCACTTCCTGCGCGGCTTTTTTCACGCCCTTTTCGCGGACGACCTCTATAATGTCCTCCGCGTTAAAGACTACCGCTTTGCCTGCTTTGATTTTCTCGTTGATTTCCGCTATCGTCTTGGCCACTTTTACACACCTTCTATAGCTGGGATTACATAACATTCTAGCAGACTTGAAGCTACAATACAACTGAAAACTGCAAATTGTCGACCATCAACCACCTTGAAGCTCCCCTTCGTATAAGCTATAATCAAAAGTGAACCCCCGTTTTACAGGAGACTATTTTGTTCAGGACTCATACCTGCGGTTCTCTTAGAAAAGAAAACATCGGCGCTACCGTTTCCCTTGCCGGCTGGGTCAACCGCCGCCGCGACCACGGCGGACTGGTCTTTATCGACCTGCGGGATAGGGAAGGTATTGTCCAGACCGTTTTTAATCCGGAAATATC
>Ga0154618_170_pt1 | contig 11676 bp, 14 predicted proteins | sample Rifle2008BG13ft_FD_116047 | JGI IMG/M metagenome (GOLD analysis project Ga0154618, IMG submission 116047) | Chloroflexi bacterium RBG_13_51_52 | reverse complement strand
CGATTATCTCCGGGCGGAAACGGCGGATTCGTTTTGCCCCCGTGTCCACGATGCCACCGCCGCCCAGCGTCTCCATCGGCGAACGGATGATATAGCGGTCGCCTTTGATAACCGCCAGCGGTCTTTCCAGCATCAGCTGCGCCCAGGTAGTATCGCCAGGTTTAAGCTCCTCGCTCTCCAGCAGGCGCACTTTAGCCATCGTCTCCGCCGCCAGCGTATGAAAACTGACCTCCGCGCTGTGCCGCAGCGGACGCTGTAAATAGGCAATCAGCTTGAGGTTCACCGCGACTGATTTGGTCGGTTTGAGCCAGCCGGGGATGGTAATCACATCGCCGCGCGTCAACTGGGTGGTGTTCAGCCCCACCAGGTTCGCCGCCACCCGACTGCCCGGAGCGGCGGTATCTATTTTTTCTTTGTGCGTTTGCAGTCCGCGCAGCCTCGACTTCAGTCCGGTGGGTACGATTTCCACTTCCTGCCCCGTGGCTAAAGCGCCGTCGATTAGCGTGCCGGTGACCACGGTGCCGGCGCCGGCGATGGTGAAAATCCTGTCGATGGGGAGGCGGGGACGTCCCAGGTCTTTTTTAGGTTCGGTCTTGTCCAGCTGCGCATCGATGGCGCCTGATAGCTCTTTTAGGCCTTCCCCGGTTACCGCCGATACCTCGACGATGGGCGCACCGGCAATAGTCGTCGCGGCGATAAGCTCCTCCACCTCCATGCGCACCAGTGTCAAAAGCTCATCGTCCACCAGGTCTTTCTTGGTGATGGCGACTACCCCCCGCTTCACCCCGATTAAGTCGAGGATAGCGAGGTGCTCCCTGGTCTGCGGCATGACGCCTTCGTTGGCGGCGACGATTAGTAAAGCGAGGTCGATGCCCCCGACCCCCGCCAGCATGTTCTTAACAAAGCGTTCGTGGCCGGGCACGTCCACGATACCCACTTCCCGACCGCTCGGGAGCTTGAGCCAGGCAAAGCCCAGGTCGATGGTCATGCCCCGCTCTTTCTCCTCGCGCAGGCGGTCGGGGTCGATGCCGGTCAGCGCCTGCACCAGCAGCGATTTCCCGTGGTCGATATGGCCGGCCGTACCCAGTACAAACATTTTTAATATTTCAACCACCTAATTTTTTAACGATTTTAATTTCACTCGTTTTATACAGGCGTCCCTGCCTGTAAATATTTACATCATTCATTTCCTCTATAAAACAGCCATCGATATTCTTCCGGTTTATGTACAATTCCCGCTTTTACAGGATTAAAAAGAATGTAATTCAATATTTCGTAATAAGCATCATCATCCCTAACAATCCGGTCATAGTTTTCAACAACCCACACACTACCCTGTTTATTCAATGCTCTTTGTATTCTATTGGCAGAGTAGCTTTTAATGCTATGCATTATTTGAGTCAGACTATAATAGCTATTCTTAGACTCCTCAAGAGGAGACAATACTATATGGACATGGGTTTTCATAACCACACAGCCATATAGTTTATATTTTTTATCGGCATGATGTCTTATGGTATTGAAAATAATATCTTTAGCCGCATCCACCAGCTCATAGCCTGACGCCGCTTTAAAAGTGATAAAATAGACACTCCCGGGATGCTCCCAGTGTGGCAAATTCCTTTTATGTATTCTGAATTCTTTAACCGGTTTTAACTTAGAACCAGACGCCATTTTTATTCCTATTTACGTTTACTCACGGGCAGGGACGCCCGTGCTCCGGTTTAATCAATACCACCTTTCAACTTCTGTTAATGATGGAACAGCCTGACGCCGGAAAAAGCCATCACCATGCCGTAAGCGTCGCAGGCTTTAATCACGTCCGCGTCGCGTATCGAACCGCCGGGCTGTAAAACATAAGCCACACCGCTCTCGTACGCGCGGTCGATGGTATCGCGGAAGGGTATCATGCCGTCGGAGGAAAGGGATACCCCCTTGAGCTTGCCCAGCCACTCTCTCTTCTGATCGTAGGTAAGCTGCGGTGGCACTTTTTCCATCGCCGCTTTCAGATTTTCCTTCTCGAAGCTGTTCAGCCTTTCCTGCAAATAAAGGTCGATGGCGTTATTCTTTTCCGCCCGCGCCACCCCCTGCTTGAATTTTATGCTAAGTACAGTCGGATGCTGCCTAAGGAACCAGCGGTCGGCTTTTTCCGCAGCCAGCCGCGTGCAGTGGATGCGCGATTGCTGTCCCGCACCGATGCCAATAGCCTGCCCTTCCACGCCGAAGCCGATGGTGTTGGACTGCGTATATTTGATAGCGGCGGTGGTAACGATAAGGTCACGCACCGCGCCGGCAGGAAAATCTTTCTTTTTTGTGACGGTGTTTTTCAGCATTTCGGCGGTGACGACGGCGTTGTTGCGTTTCTGCTCGAACCGGATGCCGAAGACTTCTCTTGTTTCTGTTTCTTCCGGCGTGTAATCGGTATCGATTTCTATTATCAGGTACTTGCCGCCCTTCTTCGCCTTGAGAATCTCCAGCGCCCCTTTTTCATAGCCGGGTGCGATAACGCCGTCAGAGACTTCCCTGTTAATCAATTTAGCCGTGGCAACATCAATGGTATCGCTAAAAGCCGCAAAGTCGCCGTAGGAGGAAACGCGGTCGGCACCGCGCGCCCGGGCATAAGCCACCATCAGCGGCGACTGCTCCATGTCATCGACAAAATAGGCTTTCTTGAGGGCATCGGAAAGCGATATGCCCACCGCCACCCCGGCCGGACTGACGTGCTTAAACGAAGCCGCCACCGGCAGCTTGAGCGCCTGTTTAAGCTCCTTGACCAGCTGCCATGAGTTAAGCGCATCCAGCATATTTATATACCCCGGTGCCCCGTTCAGTACCCTGAAGGGCAGCGTCCCCTTTTTTACGTATATCCGGGCGTGTTTCTGGTGGGGATTAAAGCCGTATCTAAGGATAATCTCTTTTTCACTCATGACAAAAACTCCTGTAATACTATTTTTTTATCCAGGAATATGTCTATTAACCGACTATCTCGGAAAGCGCTTTGATGACGATTTCATCCTCTTCCGGCAGCACCGTACGAGGGTCTAGGATCAATGAATCTTTTTCAATCCGTCCGATTAGCGGCACTTCTCTAAGGCGCAGTGTGCGGCTGATATTCTGCACTTTTTTACTGCCCCCACCGATAGCCACCAGCTTCGTGGGGAGGCTGCCGTCGGGCAGACTGCCCCCGCCAATCATCGTCTCCCCGTTTACTACCTTAGCTTCCTCTCCGAGGACTTTAGCCCATGTCCCGGCGCGCTTTTCTATTTCTTTAAGCGGCGCGGCTATCATCTGCCAGACGGGTATTTTTAAAGCCGCCTCCCCCTTGAGATAATGGAACAGCGTCGCCGCCAGTCCGGCCAGTCGTGTTTTATCGATGCGCATTGCCCGCGCTAATGGGTGTTTTTTGAGTTTGTCTATATATTGCTTTTCCCCGACAATAATGCCTGCCTGCGGACCGCCCAGCAATTTATCGCCGGAAAAGAAAGTGAGGGTTGCTCCCGCCTTGATGCTCTGCTGCACCATCGGCTCCGGCGCCAGCCCGAAGACCGTCGTATCCAGCAGGCTGCCACTCCCCAGGTCGTCGAAAACCATCAGGTTATGCCTTTTGGCTATTTCTACCAGCTCTTCCAGCGTTACTTCGCTAGTGAATCCCACCAGGCGGAAGTTGCTGGAATGCACCCGCATCAATGCTATCACTCCTTCATCGATGGCCTGCTCGAAGTCGCGGGCATAGGTGCAGTTGGTCGTCCCTACCTCGATGAGCTTGGCGCCGCTCTGCCGCATGACATCGGGAATGCGGAAGCCCCCGCCGATTTCCACCGCCTGCCCCCGGGAAACGATTACTTTCTTGCGCCGCGCCAGCGCCGTCAATCCCAGAAGCACCGCCCCCGCGTTATTATTAACGACGATTGCCGCTTCGGCGCCGGTCAGCCGGCACAAAAGGCTTTCTACATGCACATGGCGCGACCCCCTGTTACCGCTTTCCATATCTATCTCCAGGTTGGCATAGCCGCGGCTAACAGAATCCACCGCCGCCAGGGCATCTCTACTTAAAGGCGCCCGCCCCAGGTTGGTATGCAGTATCACGCCGGAAGCATTGACCACCCGCCGCAAACTCGGCTTTAGCACGGCTTCAAGTCTCTCCAGTACGTTTTTCACTATATCGTCTAAAGACGCGCCGGACTTTCCCTTCAATATGGAAGCCCGCTCTAACTCCAGCTGCTCCCGGATAACGCTAACCAGCAGGTCGTGAGGACAGCTTTTCGCTGCCCCGGCAACCCGTTTGTCCGTCAATATCCTGTCGACGCCCGGCAGGTTCCTTAATTCCATTGCCATCGGCTTTATTCTACACAATAAACAAGCATACTTCAAAGTTGACGGTAGTATGTATAACTGATAAAATAATAAATGTTTACTGATTTAGTCAACTATCATCTCCATTATCACTGGTTTATTACCCGGCGAAATAGGGTATAATTGAGACAAGGACTTGCAGCTTTCCCTTCCTGATTATCATCATAAGAGGAAATTAAAAATGTTCAGGACATTGAGGGAAGACATAAAAACGGCATTCGTTAGAGATCCTGCGGCCAGGAGCACGCTGGAAATTCTTCTCTGCTATTCCGGCCTTCACGCTATCTGGGCGCACCGCATCAACCATTTTTTCTGGAACCATCATCTGAAACTGCTGGCGCGTTTCCTTTCCGGCGTTGCCCGCTTTTTTACCGGCATTGAAATACACCCCGGCGCTAAAATCGGACGGCGGTTTTTTATCGACCACGGCACCGGTGTCGTTATCGGTGAGACGTCTGAAATCGGCGATGACGTTTTGCTCTATCAGGGAGTGGTGCTGGGCGGTACCTCGATGGAGAAAAAGAAGCGCCACCCTACTCTCGGCAACGGCGTCGAGATGGGCAGCGGTTCGATAGCTCTGGGCGCTATCACCATCGGCGACGGTGTCAGGGTAGGCGCCAGCTCGGTAGTCATTAGAGACGTGCCCCCCGGTGTTACCGTGGTGGGCATCCCCGGCAGAGTCGTCTCCAAGAAAGAAAGACCCGCCATGGACCTTGAACACGGCAAGTTGCCCGACCCCGTCGCGGAGGCGCTCAAGTTGGTGCTTAGAGACCATCACCAACTGGAAGAACGCCTGAAAAAGCTGGAAAGCTTAAGCGGCATCACCGTCCCCCCGGATGATATGCAAAAGCAGATTGAAGAGATAGCAAGAGAATTTTCACAGGGCGGAGGTATTTAAGCCCGCGTATCGATAATATTGTTATCCTGGAAGGAGTGGATTAAATGGTGAAATTCAGCCCCGTTGGCGAGGTAGTGATAACCCGGGCGATAGTCGAGGAATTCGCTAAAGAGTTCAATGAGTACGTAGAAAGCGATTGTATCATCATCGGGGGAGGCCCCAGCGGACTGGTTGCCGGACGCGACATCGCCCGCGCCGGGAAAAAAGTGGTCATCATCGAGCGCAATAACTACCTGGGGGGCGGTTTCTGGAGCGGGGGCTACCTTATGCCCAAGGTAACCGTAAGGCACCCCGGTGAAAAAATCCTCGATGAACTGGGCGTGCCATACAAAACCGTCGCCAAGGGACTGGTAGTTTGCGACGCGCCCCATGCCTGCGCCGCCCTTATCGCCGCTGCCTGCGCGGCGGGGGTCAAGATCTTTAATATGACCATGCTTGAAGACCTGGTGGTAAAAGACGGCAGGGTGTGCGGGGCAGTCATCAACTGGTCGCCGATTGCCTCGCTGCCGCGGCAGGTAGCCGCCCTCGACCCCGTTGCTATCGAGGCCAAGGTCGTCATCGATGCCACCGGGCATGATGCCACCGTCGTTGCCAAGCTGGAAAAGCGTAACCTGATAAAGATGAAGGGCGAAGGCGCAATGTGGATTGAAAAGTCAGAAGACCTTATCGTGGAGCATACCGGGGAATGCTTTCCCGGTCTAATCGTTACCGGCATGGCGGTGGGCGCCGTTTACGGACTCCCCCGCATGGGCCCCACCTTCGGCTCCATGTTCCTCTCCGGCGAGGTCGCCGCTAAAGTCGCCCTGGAGAAAATGAAGTAATGAAAATAGCCGTTGCCATGAGCGGAGGCGTCGATTCTTCCGTAGCGGCTGCTTTGCTAAAACAGGAGGGGCACGAGGTCTTCGGCGTAACGATGCAACTGTGCCCTACCACCGACAACGGACAAAACGGTCGCGGACTTGATGCTGTCGAGGATGCCCGTAAAGTGGCCGCCCGACTGGAAATTCCTCATTATACAATCGATTTGCAGGACTATTTTAGCCGCGTCATTATCGCCGATTTTTGCCAGGAGTATAGCCTGGGCAATACGCCCAACCCCTGCGTCATGTGCAACCACTATATCAAGTTCGGCAAGCTCTGGGAAAAAGCGGGGGAAATGGGGGCGGAAGCTTTAGCTACGGGACACTATGCCGGGATTGAAAGAGATAGCCACGGCAGATACCTGCTGAAAAAAGGCAAAGACCCCCGTAAAGACCAGTCCTATTTCCTCTACCTGCTAAAGCAGGAGCAGTTAAGCCGCACCCTTTTCCCGGTCGGTAATTTGACCAAAGATACCGTCAGGAAAATCGCCGGTGAGCTTAAATTGCCCGTTGCCGACCGACCCGAAAGCCAGGAAATCTGCTTTATACCGGGCGGCGATTATATCCCGTTTTTAAAAGCCCATGCTTCAACATTACCCACGGACGGACCGATACTCGACGTGAAGGGCAACGTGGTAGGACAGCATGAAGGCATCGCCTTTTATACCGTCGGCCAGCGCAGGGGACTGGGTATCAGCGCGTCAAAACCCCTCTATGTAACCGCCATTGAGCCGGCCCGGAATGCCGTTATCGTCGGCACTAAAGCACAGACCTATACCGACGCATTGGCAGCCGATAGCTTGAACTGGATAGCCGTACCGGCACCGGAAAAGCCTTTTAAAGTGAAAGCCAGCATCAGGTACCACCACCCGGAAGCCGATGCTGTTATCACTCCACGAGATGAAAAAAGTGTTTATGTAAAATTTGCCGAGCCGCAGATGGCGGTCACCCCCGGCCAGTCCGTGGTCTTTTATGATGGCGATAGCGTCATCGGCGGCGGCACGATAATCAGACAGGGAAGGTGAACTATGTCCTCCGTAATCGCTGTATGTCGTAGTGAAAAGAAAGGCACGGTAAAAACGCCCGTCGCGGAAGTGGTTGTCCAAAAAGACTTCGGCGTCGTCGGCGATGCCCATGCCGACTGCACTACTCACCGCCAGGTCAGCCTGCTGGCTATCGAAAGCATCGATAAAATGCGGGGCAAAGGTCTCGATTTAAAGTCGGGCGACTTCGCGGAAAATATCACCACTAAAGACATTAAACTCATTTCCCTGCCCGTCGGCACGCGCTTGAACGTAGGTAAAGAAGTGGTACTGGAAATGACCCAGATAGGCAAGGAATGCCATGCCGACTGCGCTATCCGCCAACAGATTGGCGACTGCATTATGCCGCGGGAGGGGATTTTCGCCAGGGTCGTCCGCGGCGGACGTATTAAACCCGGTGACGCTATAAAAATAACGACTAAACAGAAACAAGATGACTAACAAAATCCTGGGAAAAGTCGAGTACACTCATGTCGACAGCGGATGCACCCTATCTACTGAAAGAATCATTAAAGAGACCGCTTTGACCATCCGCATCGACGGCAAGCACTATGCCACCGCCATGATTATGGCGGCGCTGGAAAAAGAGTTCGTTATCGGTCACCTCTTTGCGCAGGGTATCATCCGCCGTGCCAACGACGTAAAATCTTTGACTATAAAAAACAACGCCGCCGAGGTCACGCTGGCTGCCTCCCTGAAAAATAAATCTATATCAGATAAAATTAGTTCCAATCTTAAAGTAAAAACAGCCGATATCTTCGATTGCGTTAGAGCCATCTTAAAATCAGATATCTTCTCGGAGACCGAGGCGGTGCATTCCGCGGGGCTTTTCCTCGACGGCAAAAAGGCGGTCTGCATCGCCGAAGATTTAGGGCGCCATCACGCCCTGGATAAAGTCATCGGCTACGGTCTGCTCCATGACGTTGATTTCAGTCGGACTTTAGCCGCTTCCACCGGCCGCCAGCCTTCCGAGATGATTTTAAAATGCCGCAACGTTAATATCCCCATTATCGCTACCAAGGGCGTGCCCACCACCCTGGCGATGGAAATCGCGGAAAAAGCCGGTATCACCATCGTCGGGCTGGTGCGGGGCAAAACGATGACCGTTTACAGTCGCCCGGAGAGAATCGAATAGGAATATGAGCAAAAAGTCTTTTCCACCAACAACCTCGAAGCAAATGGACTGCCGGAAACTTGCCGACGGCAGGCTATCACCTGCAAAGACCGGCGTCGTCATCGAACAGGGGTTTTCGATATACCTTAATAACAATCTTCTCGCTACCGCTTCCATTACCCCAACCATGGAAAAAGAATTCGTCGTCGGCTATCTTTTCGGTCAGGGCTTCATTAATACCATAGATGAACTGGACTCTATAAATATTAAAAATAACACGGCTCAAGTGATACTGAAAGACGAGCGCAGAACACTGACCGATACCTCCAGTACCAACTACCGTATCGTCTCCGGCGGCGGCAGGTCTGCCTACTTCGAAGACACCGGCTTGCGTAAAATAAAGTCGAACAGCGTCATTCGCAAACAAGATATCTACAACGCCATGAATGCCCTTTTTAAAAGCGCCGGACTCTACGGGGAAACGGAAGGCGTCCACGCCGCCGGGCTATTCTCCGCTAAAGCCGACCCCATTTGCATGGTGGAGGACATCGGACGCCACAACAGTCTGGATAAAGTTGCCGGCTATGCTCTCTTAAATAAAATCGATTGCTCTAAAACGTTCCTTGTCTCCACCGGCCGTATGGCTTCGGAAATGGTCACCAAAATCTGCCGTTGCGGCATCCCCGTCGTCGCCACTAAGACCGCCGTGACCGATAAAGGACTGGCAATCGGTAAAAAATGCGGCATCACTGTCATCGGCTTCGTCCGTGATAAGGGCACGAAAATCAATACCGATATGGACGTGAGAGTCATCGAAGCCGCGAGCATGAAAATCTACTCCGGCGCTGCCAGGGTACTCTGTGATTAAAATCGCTTTTAGGGTAAAATGGATATATGGCGAATACAACGGTCGAGCAAATTTTAAAGCTAAAAAAACAGCGTAATGCCGTCATCCTCGCTCATAATTACCAGCGCGGGGAGGTGCAGGACATAGCCGACTTCGTTGGAGACTCGCTGGAGCTTAGCCAGAAAGCCGCTACAACCGATGCCGATGTTATCGTATTCTGCGGCGTGCACTTTATGGCGGAGACGGCTTCCATTCTCAATCCCCGCAAGACCGTGCTGCTGCCGGATGCCGGCGCCGGCTGCCCCATGGCTGATATGATTACCGCCGAACAGCTGCGTCAGAAAAAGAAGGAATTACCGAATGCCACCGTCGTCACCTATATCAATTCTTCCGCCGCCGTTAAAGCCGAGTCCGATTACTGCTGCACTTCCGCTAACGGCGTGAAGGTCGTTAGCAGCATTGACAGTAAAGAGATTTTGTTCGTGCCGGACCAGTATCTTGGCGACTTTATCTCTAAAAAGACCGGCAAACAGATGCATCTCTGGCCGGGCTATTGCCCCACCCACGTCAAAATCCTCCCGGAAGATATTATCGTGCGGAAAAAAGAATACCCCCACGCTAAAGTCGTAGTTCACCCTGAATGCCGCCCGGATGTTATCGCCCTGGCTGATGAAGCCTTGAGCACCAGCGGCATGATACGCTACGCCGCCCGTGAAGACGTTCAAGAGCTAATCGTCGGAACGGAGATTGAAATCGTGCACCGCCTTACTAAAGAGAACCCCGGCAAGAAATTCATCGCCGCTTCTAAAAAGGCGGTATGCCCCAACATGAAGAAAATCACGCTGGAAAAAATCCTGGATTCCCTGGAAACACTGACTCCGGAGGTTAAAGTGCCGGAAGCAATACGCGTTAAAGCCCTGGTACCCGTCGAACGCATGCTGGAAATCGTTTAACAATATGGAACAGAAAAGTTACATCGTTGTCTTTATCACCGCTAAAGACCCTGAAGAGGCACAGAAAATAGCGAAATCTCTCGTGAAAAAGCGAGAGGCTGCCTGCGTCAACATCGTTCCGGTGGTAAATTCCCACTTCTGGTGGAAAGACAAGCTGGATTCGACTGAGGAAAGCCTGCTCATCGTTAAGACCAAGGAATCGCTGCTGCCGGAGGTCATCAAGTCGGTCAAGAAAATCCACAGCTATCGCCTCCCGGAGATAATCGCCCTTCCTATCGTCGGCGGCAGTCGCGACTACCTGGAATGGATAGATAGCGAGACAATTTAAGCAAGCGAGGTAAGATTATGCTTACCGCAGAAGAACTGCAAAGGTATGACCGCCAGATAATGATATACGGGTTCGGGGAGGCGGGACAGGAAAAGCTCAAAAAGGCTAAAGTCTTTCTCGCGGGCGCGGGCGGTCTGGGCTCGCCGGTGGCTATTTACCTCACTACCGCGGGTATCGGCACGCTGCGTATCGCCGACCATGATAAGGTGGAGTTGAGCAATCTCAACCGGCAGGTCCTGCACTGGAAAGAGAATATCGGCAAGCGTAAAGTGGATTCGGCGGCGGCTAAGCTGGGGAAATTCAACCCAGGCGTCAAGATTGAGCCCATCTTTGAGACAATTACCGAGGCAAATGTATCCCAACTCGTCGGGGATGCCGACCTTATAGTGGATGCCATGGACAACCTGCCGACCCGCTATATCTTAAACAGGACGGCTATAAAAAAGGGGATTCCGTTCTTCCACGGGGCGGTCTACGGCTTCGAGGGCAGAGCCATGACGGTGTTACCGGGAAAGACCGCCTGCCTAAACTGCCTCTATCACAGCGCTTCGGTGCCTGAAGAAAAATTCCCCGTCATCGGCGTGACGCCGGCGGTCATCGGCTGTATCCAGGCTACGGAGGTCATTAAATATATAGTGGGGCTGGGCGAGCTTTTGACCGACAGGCTGCTGAACTTCGACGGCTTGAGGATGAAATTCAGCGAGTTTAAAATCAGCCGCGACCCCGCCTGCGAACACTGCGGCACACCATCGAAACAGGTGAAAAAGAAATGAGCGTAGACGTAGAAATATCATCGATTTTCGGCAGCTATACCGACGGTGTGCTGAACATGAAAGTGGAAGGCAAGACCGTCCGCGAGTGCCTTCACGACCTGGTGCGGCAGTTCCCCGACCTTAAGAAGATGCTGCTTAATAAAGACGGCGACCTGATGCATTCCTACGACTTTTTTATCAACGGAAAGAGCGTTTACCCCAAGGACATGAACACGCCGCTTAAAAACGGCGATAAGCTTAACGTTTTATTTGTTATCCACGGCGGATGATTGAGTTAGGGTTCCCCCACCACCTGGATTCCAGCTTCCGCTGGAATGACAGTGTTGTTAACTATCCTAAATCTTCGTCCAGTCTATATCCAGACTGCATGTCGGGCAGGGCTGACTCATCGGTACCTCGGCTCCGCAGTGAGGACAAATAAATTTATCGCCCTGTTTAATCGGGGTTAGGTGCTTTTCTTTTTTCTTCTTGTCTTTATCTTTAGCCATGGTACACCTCTATAAAAAA
>Ga0154618_104_pt2 | contig 11783 bp, 11 predicted proteins | sample Rifle2008BG13ft_FD_116047 | JGI IMG/M metagenome (GOLD analysis project Ga0154618, IMG submission 116047) | Chloroflexi bacterium RBG_13_51_52 | reverse complement strand
TGGTACCTGGCGCCGGGGTCGAAAGCCCGCCACGAACGGTAGGCATCAAGTTGATTGATAGATATTTCTAAAGTATCCAGTGATTTCTTATAGTATTCCGCAGAAAATGGAGGATGGTGCATCATGAAAAACCTTTCTTGAATTATTAAACCGCATTCAGTACGCGTAGAGCGCGTAGCGTGACCCACTTGTTGGGTTGCTTTTTTGCCCCGAAATTTATCCAGGTCTTGCCGGTATAGTCATATTCCAACAGCCAGCGACCCCGGCTGTCCTGTTTATCGCGGATTAGTTTCAGAGCGTTAGCCAGGCGGGGGTCTTTGCCGTAGCCGAGCTGTACAAGGGCTTCAACGATTTGCAGGATATCGGTTACGTAAAAGTTAGGGAAACCAAATTTCCACCAGTTGCCGCTCGGTCTGGGACTGTACCCGCTCGGATAGTCGGCTTTAGCGGGGTCGGTACTGAACAGGAAGTCAACGCCTGTCTCAATCGCTTTATCTATAAGAGAAGTCCTTTTCTCACGGGGGTATTTGCTGAAAGCCTGCATTACACTGGCGGCCCCCCAGGCGCAGGACTTTTTATCGTTTGAACCGCAGGCGAAGACCGGCCCGCATTTTCCGGCATAATAGCGCAGCGGTGCTTTCTTGTCCGTCATCGGAGCTACGCCTTCCCCGGTTACGCTGCGCGCCATCCACTCGAAAGCCTTGTCCAGGCGTGTATCCTGGCAACCCAGGTCGATGAGTGAACAGCAGAGATTCCCCTGCAGGCAGTCCGCCGTCCCCGAGGGCAGGCCGTTGATGGTAAAATGCCCGTCTTTCGTCAAATTATGCTCCAGTATATAGTTACATGCGGTGGCTATCCGCACATCCATTTCTATTGAAGCGCCCAGCTGGGCAAGCAGAATAACCGACCATACCGTGCCGGTGTATTTGGGATAATATCCGGCGCCGGGCTGCACCCAGAAGCCTGTTTTATCCATCTTCGCCAGCACTTCAGCGATTGGTCCCCGGATGTGTGCGGCTTGTTTGACCGCCCCCAATTCGCCGGCGTCCGCTTTAGCAAGGTCGCGCATGGCGAGGTATCTCACGCCTATATCGTCGGGTTCCAGCAGCCAGTCGAGAGCGCTACCAGATGATTTTTCCGTTTTTGTCATAGCGTGCTACCCGGACATTCTGATTGTTTCAAGAATTATCTGAAAGATGTGTCTTATCGTTTATATTAAACTATATTCTGTTTAGTGTCCAACGGCTGAAGCTGCTTTTTCGGCTGCTGCGGCTTTCTGGAATTGCTTTATTTGAGGAATGATTAACACGACGACGAGTATAAACGTTAGCGTATCGGAGAGGGGGAATGATAGCCAGACGCCGTTTAGCTGCCAGAAATGCGGCATTATTATTACCGCCGGTATTAAGAACACTGCCGGTCGGGCTAGCGCCACGATAAAGGACTGCAGAGCTTTGCCGATGGATGGGAAAATCAGCTGTCCTACGTTAAAGAAGCCCAGCAGCGGCACTGCCATGAATGCGAGTCTCATAACCTGAACGCACTCGTCGATAAGCTGTTTATCGCTGGTGAAAAGTTTTATAATCGGCTCGGGGATTAAGTAAATCACTGTGAATAACAGGATACTTAATATTGTCGCCGCGATGCCGGCTAAGGTTATCGTTCTCAAGGCGAGAGTGTAACGCTTAGCCCCGTAATTAAAGCCCAGTATCGGCTGCATCGATTGTCCGATAACCATGCCCGGCATTATCACGAACTGCAGAACACGCTGTATGATTCCGAAGGATGCCAGCGCTAAATCGCCGCCATAAGAAGAGGCTGTTCTTACGAGGATCGTCGCCGCGAAAACGGTAGCTAAGGTCTGTGCAAATTGCGCAACTCCAATGGCAAAGACTAATTTCAGGATTTTAAAATCAGGCATGAAATTGCTGATACGCAGTTTCAGGTAGCTGCTGCCGGTGATATAGTAGCTCAACCCGTATATCGAGGCGATTATTTGTGATATTACGGTGGCCAGGGCAGCACCTGTCATCCCCATGTCCAGCCATATGATGAACACCGCATCGAGTATGATATTGAGCCCGAATCCCAGAATCATGATTATCATACTTACCCGGGCATTACCCTCGGAGCGTATCCATATCATCAGGGCATTCATTAACACGTTGAAAACCGTGCCGGCCATGATGATAATCAGATAGTCCCTGGCAAAAGGTAATATATTTTCTGAAGCGCCGATAAGCCTTGCCCAGAAGTCTACATTAGGCAAGACAATGACCGTGAATATGATGGATAGCAGTATGCCTACGGATATGCTGTTTCCCAGGGTACGTTCCGCCCCGGGTTTATCGTTTCCCCCGATTAACCTCGAAATCAGCGATGCTCCGCCCACCCCCACCATCATCCCAATGCCCATGGCCAGCATCTGTAATGGGAAGACGACCGATAGGGCAGCAAGCCCAGGAGAGTCTGTGGGAGAGCCTACCGGAGCGATAACGTAATGGCCGATAAATATGGCATCTACCACGGAATATATGGTCTGTACCAGCATCCCGAAAAACATGGGGACGGTCATTTTTATCAGCAGCCGCCCGATTTTATCGGTGTCCAGTACGTTATGATTATGAATCTGTATTTGTTTCAAGAGGTCTTCCGTCGCTATTTAATAACGTTGCGGCTTTCCGCTGATTTTACCGGTTGTTTTAAAGGTATCGGCTCTGCCTTAGCCGTCTCTTCCGCCTCCGCGATAGCCTTGCGGAACTGGCGTAGTATCGGTAAAGCCAGTCCGACGGACAACAGCAAAGTGAGAATATCGGACACAGGGTAGGCTAGAAAAACGCCGTCCAACTGCCAGAAATGGGACATCAACAGTACCAGCGGGATTAAAAATACTATCGGCCTGACGATGGCGAGTATAAAAGTCTGCAGCGCCTTGCCGATTGCCTGGAAAATCGTTTGCCCCACCATTACCAGCCCCATGAAGGGCAACGATAAAAAGATGAGTCTGGAAACATAAATGCCCATGTCAATCAACGCCGGGTCGTCGGAGAATATCCTCACAATCGGTCCGGGTATCAGGTAGACAACGGCAAAACCCAGCAGACTCACTGCCGTGGAGACCATAACGGTTATCTTTATTACTTTGATAGCGAGATGATAACGCCTGGCGCCGTAGTTGAAACCGAGTATCGGCTGCATGCCCTGTCCGAAGACCATCGCCGGCATGGTGACGAACATCATCACGCGCTGGATAATGCCGTAGGCGCCGAGCGCGGTATCGCCACCGAAATTGACTACCAGTCTGATTAACAGCATTGCCGATATGCTGCCGGCTATTGTCTGCACGAAGGCGCCGATGCCTATGGCGAGCATCTGTTTCAATATCCGCAAATCGAGGCGCAGGTTGCGTAAACGGATTTTCAGGTAGCTGTCGCCGGAGAAATAGTAGCTTGACAGATAAATCATCGCGACTATCTGCGATATTATCGTTGCCAGTGCTGCTCCCGTCACTCCCATTTTGAGCGGTATGATAAAGATGGCATCGAGGATAATACTTAGCAATGCTCCCAGTATCATGGCAATCATGCCTACTCTGGCGTTGCCTTCCGCGCGGGCGAAGTTCAGCAGCGACATGGCTAGGACGTTAAAGATGTTGCCGCTGATGATGATAATCAGGTAGGTGCTGGCGTACGGAAGCACAGCGTCCGAGGCGCCGATTAGGCGCAGCCAGAAATCGGTAAACGGCAGGACGATAATCATCACGCCGATAGACATGATGATGCCGACACTGATGCCGTTGCCGATAGTTCGTTCGGCGTCCTCGGTTTTACCGGAACCGAGGGACCTTGAAATCAGTGACGACCCGCCCATCCCCACCATCATCCCGACGCCCCAGGCCAGCATCTGAAGCGGGAAAACGACGGAAAGACCGGCGATGCCCAGCGGCCCGACGAAATGTCCTATGAAGATGGTGTTGATAACGTTATAAAGGGTCTGGACGAACATCCCGAAAAACGCCGGCGTCGCCAGCTTTATCAGCAGCGGCACTATACGGTCGGTATCGAGTACATTCGGATTGTGTATCTGTTTTGCCATAGATTAGTTCACTCTTTCCAGTCAAACAGGGAGAAACAGGTGGTGGTTCTTCCTTTTGTTATTCCAGTTTAAATAAAATATCGCGCAGTTTCCGCAGCGATTTTGACAAGTCTTCCAGCTCTTCATCGGCCAGCGAGGACATATTTTCCTGCATGGCGTTGATAACCAGGGCATCCTGCTCTTCCAGCACTTTACGCCCCTTTTCGGTAAGGGTGATGTTAATCGTCCGCCTGTCATCGGACCCCATCTCTCTTTTCACGAAGTCCAGTTCCACCAGTTTATCGATAAGGTGGGTCATCTGGGCTTTAGCCACGAACAGTTTTTCACCGATTTTGGCGGGGTGCAGCGTTCCCTCGTCCTTTAGCACCCGCATTATCTCGAAGTGTAGTAACTTGATATCCACATATGTATCGGCGAGAGTCGTCATTACCAATTTGCGGCGGACCAGCCGGAAAACAAGCGGCGGCACCGAGAGTAAATCTAAAGCAACTCTTCCCTGGATATTATCTTGCATCTTCTGTTTCCCTCCTCAAAGAAATAGGGCGGAGTTGGTATAGAGTCTATATAGTTTAAATACTATATAGTATATATTATATACAATATACCTTTGAAAATCAATACCGACTTTAGTACTAGGAATGAATTTGTTTAGTTCTGATTTACTTTTAAGACTAAAGAATAATATACTAAACAGATATGAAATGTGCTCTATACGTTCTATTACTGTTAGTGCTGGCTGTACTATCTGGTTGCGCCACCACATCATCGACGTCACCTGTAGAGTCAACCACGCCGACGCAAATAATGAAGACCAGGGAGGGAAGTATACCGGCCAGCGCAATCAAAATGATCCCTGAAACGGATATTTTACCGCCCATTCTGCATAGTGGTGATTATTATGAACCGGTGCCCTTAAGTGCGGTAATTAACACCGCCGGAGCCGAGGATTCGCCCTTTATTATCGATGACGCCAGCGTTCTTTATTTCTTCTTCACTCCCGATGTCACTATTCCGGCGGAAGAGCAGCTTTTTGACGGCGTAACGGGCATCTGGGTTTCCTATCAAAAGAACGGTCAATGGCAGCCGGCGCAAAGGGTATCGTTGCAGGATGAAAACGAGTTGGCCCTTGATGGCTGTGAGTACGTTAGGGGCAATGAAATATGGTTTTGTTCGGCGAGAGTTGGTAATTACAGAGGCATAGATATCTGGGTAGCTGAATTCAGGGATGGACTGTGGATGGATTGGAAAAATGCCGGAGAAAAGTTGAACGTCGAATATGAAATCGGTGAATTCCATATCACATCCGATGGCAGCGAGCTTTATTTCCATTCAGATAGAGCGGGTGGGGCGGGCGGCGTTGATATCTGGGTCAGCCGTAAAATAAACGGCGAGTGGCAGACCCCGCAAAATATCACTGCCGTAAACACCCCGGAAACGGAAGGCTGGCCTTTTGTCACGGCTGATGGCAATGAACTGTGGTTTACCCGGTTTTATCTGGGGTCGCCAGCTATCTTCGTCTCACGTAAAACTAACGGTCAATGGGGCGAACCGGAGCTAATCCTCTCGCAGTTTGCCGGCGAGCCTACTTTAGATGCCGCCGGTAATATCTACTTCATTCATCACTATTATATCGACGGCAGGATGATTGAAGCCGATATCTACGTGGCGTATCGTAAATAGACCGCTGTCAAAGATGTGTTAGAATAAGATTAGGGAAGGTTGAACGAGGTCAAGGAGGACTGGAATTATGACTGTGAATCATGTCGCCGGCAAGAAAAAAGGCAAGGTGATGCTTTATGCCTTGAGCACTTGCGGCTGGTGCGCCAAGACCAAGGCGCTTCTTAATGAGCTGGGCGTTGAATACGACTATACCGATGTCGATAAATTGAGAGGCGAGGAACAGGACGCTGTAATCAAGGAAATCCGGAAGTATAATCCTGCCTGTAACTTCCCCACCCTGGTCATCGACTCCCAAAAATGTATCGTCGGCTTTAAGGAAGATGATATACGGGGGGCTTTGGGATAATGAGCGACCCCGCCCCTGTTTCAACGGAAGAAATCGACCGTCTTTATAAAAAACTGCGCGATGAAGCGGAATCTGGCGGATACCATCTTAACCTTGATACCGCCATGACCCGCGAGCTTCTAAAAGGTCTGCTGATCAACGAAAAGCGTTATGGCTACCCCTCCTGTCCCTGCCGTCTTGCTTCAGGCAAAAAAAATGAGGACCTTGATATCATTTGCCCCTGCGACTACCGCGACCCCGACCTTGATGATTACAGCGCGTGTTATTGCAGTCTGTACGTCTCCCGGGAGGTAGCGGAGGGCAAGAAAAAAGTCGGCTCTATCCCGGAACGCCGCCCCCCGCCCGACAAAAGAAAGAAAGTTAAAGAGCAACCGCCAAAAGCTATCCTATCCTCCCTCCCGCTGCCGGTCTGGCGCTGTAAGGTCTGCGGCTATCTCTGCGCCCGCGACGGCCCCCCGGAAATCTGCCCTATCTGCAAAGCTAAAAAAGACCGCTTCGAGCGCTTTATTTAGCAGCAACGTTTTTTTTTCTCCAATTTGACACTGCTTATCCCACAGCATAAGATATTTTAGGTAGAAAACACGTATTTGCCCGCGTATTTTTGAAAAAGACTGGTAATTTGGCGCGTCATATTAAAAGAAAGGAATAACGGGAGATGGCAGGTATAATATCGTTAGGAGTATACGTTCCCATCTACCGGCTTCACCGGGATGAAATCGGCAAGATGTGGGGCGGCAGGAGCGCGGGCGGGACCAAAGCCGTTGCCGGCTATGACGAGGATACCGTCACCATGGCGGTGGCTGCCGCGCTTGACTGTTTAAAAAAGGGCGGTAGTGGTGTGGACGGACTATATTTAGCGACCACCACCGCGCCGTACCGCGAAAAACTTTCGGCGGCTATTGTCGCCAGTGCTGCCGACCTCAAAGAGGAATGCCATGCGGCGGACTTTACCGATTCGTTAAGGGCCGGAACAGCTGCCATCAAAGCCGCCTTCGACGCTGTGACGGCAGGCTCGGCGAAAAAGGTTATGGTGGTGGCTTCCGATACCCGCCTGGGCGCCGCCAAAGGCGCTTTAGAGCAGACCCTCGGCGACGGCGCCGCTGCTTTAGTGATAGGCTCGGAAAAGGTTATCGCAGAACTTGAAGGCAGCTACTCGATACTCAACGATTTCACTGATTTCTGGCGTACCGAAGAGGATAAATTCCCCCGCTCCGCCGAGGGACGCTTTATCGACGAGGTGGGCTACCTCCCCGCGATGCAGGCAGCTATCACCGGCCTGCTGAAAAAATACAAGCTTAACCTTGGCGACTTTGCCAAAATCGTCTATTATGCCTCGGATGCCCGCCAACACGCCGCTCTGGCCAGGCGACTCAAGCTGGACAAGGCGCAGGTGCAGGATCCGCTTTATAACGATATCGGGAATACGGGCGTGGCAGCGGCGTTTTTAATGCTGTCGGCAGCCCTCGAAAAAGCTAAACCAGGAGACCGTATCCTCTTCGTCAGCTACGGCGACGGTGCCGATGCCTTTATCCTCCGCGCTACCGATGAAATTAAGAAAATTCAGAAAAAATCCGTTATTTCTGCCCAGCTTGCCGGCAAGACCGCTATCAGCTACGGGCAGTATCTCACGTGGCGCGGTCTCGTGCCCCTGGAGGCTTCCACACTGCCGGAACGTGCACCACTTTCTCTGCAGAGTCGCTGGCGCGAAAGGAAAGCTATCGCCGCCCTTTACGGGGCAAAGTGTAAAAAGTGCGGCGCGCCGCAGATTTCTCAAATCGGTCAAACACCGCGCGTCTGTGTCAACTGCCAGGCTAAGGATGAGTTTGAACCCTATAAGTTTTCCGATAAGAGAGCGACGCTTTTCAGCTATGCCATCGACCAGCTTCAGCCTACCCTTAATCCCCCGGGCGTCAACGGCGTTATCGATTTCGAGGGCGGCGGCAGAATGATTTGTGAGCTTACCGACTGCGATGTCGATAAAGTGAAGGTCGGCATGCTTTTGGAAATGACCTTCCGCAAGATGTTTTTCAGTCGCGGCATCCACAATTATTTCTGGAAGGCTAAGCCCGTTATAGACTAGGAAATTAGATTTACCTTTGGGAGGAAAGACCATGGAAGGTATTAAAGATAAAGTCGCCATCGTGGGCATGGGATGCACTAAATTCGGGGAGCGCTGGGACAAAGGCGTAGAAGACCTCATCGTTGAAGCCGCCTACGAGGCGTTTGAAGATGCCGGCATCGAGCCAAAAGACGTCCAGGCGGCGTGGATAGGCACGGTATTTTCCGGGCTCTCCGCCATTACCCTCTCCCCCCTCCAGCTGCAGTACATCCCCATTACCCGCGTGGAAAATATGTGCGCCACCGGCTCCGAGGCGCTTCGGGCAGCCAGCTACGCCGTCGCCGCCGGTGTCTGCGATATCGCTTTGGCGGTGGGGGTGGAAAAGCTCAAGGACTCCGGCGCCACCGGTGTGAAAGGACCCAGCGTTGTCGGCGATAACCAGGACGGCAGCTCGGGTATCGGTCCCGGCTACAGCGCCCCCGCCTCTTTCGCCTACCTGGCGACGCGCTACTTTCACGACTACAATATCAAGCCGGAAGAAGGCAAAAGACTTTTAGCGCAGATTGCCGTGAAGAACCATTATAACGGCAGCCTTAATCCTAAAGCGCATTTTCAGAATGAGCTTACCATCGACCAGGTAGTTAATGCGCCCATCATCGCCTGGCCCCTGGGTCTTTTCGACTGCTGTGGCGTCAGCGACGGCGCTGCGGTGGCGGTGGTCACACGCGCCGATATGGCGAAGAAGTTCCGCCCCGACCCCATTTATATAAAGGCTTTACAGGTAACCGTCGGCGCGCGGCAGGGCGCCATGAGACAGGACTACGATTTCGTACATATGGAGGAGAATGTCATCGGCTCGCGCCACGCTTATGCTTCCGTCGGTATCAAAGACCCCCGCAAGGAATTCAGTATCGCCGAGGTACATGACTGTTTCAGCATCCACGAGATGATTGTCTATGAAGACCTCGGTTTCAGTCCCCGCGGCCGCGCCCGGGAAGACATCGAAGCCGGCACATTCACTCTCAAGGGTAGTCTGCCGATAAACACCGATGGCGGACTTAAATGCTTCGGGCACCCCCTCGGCGCCAGTGGCTTGCGCATGATGTACGAGGTCTATAAACAGCTCCAGGGCAAGGCCGGTCCGCGGCAGGTGAAAAACCCTCACCTTGGACTCACCCATAATCTCGGCGGTAATGCCGGCACCGGTGTTTGCAGCTGCTTTATCGTTGGCAACGAAAAGTAACCTATCATAATATCCAGGAGGTGTTTAATATGAAAATGGCTCTTGAAGGCATCCGTGTCCTCGATGTCAGCGAGGCGGGACTGGCTCCTGTCTGCTGCCGCATCCTCGCCGATATGGGCGCCGAGGTCATTAAGGTGGAACGCACCGAAGGCGGCGACCAGACACGCGGTATCTTGAAAATCAGCGGCAACGTGCCCGTTTATGATATCAACTACGTCCTCGAGTTCTATAACCTGAATAAAAAAGGCATCACGCTGGACCTCAAGAAAAAAGAGGGACGCGATATTTTATATAAACTGGTGGAAAAATCGGACGTTTTCGTCTGTAATTTCCGTCCCCACGCTCTGAAAGACTTGGGACTGGAATACAAAGACATCTCTAAACTGAATCCGCGCATCATCTATACCCATCTCTCCGGCTATGGGCTTCACGGGCCGGAGAAAGACGTCGGCGCTTACGACTTCGTTGGCTACTGGGCGCGCAGCGGCGTCATGGCTTCGCTGGGCGAGCCGGGCACGCCTTTGCCCTTCCAGGTGCCGGGTTTCGGCGATAACACCACCGGTATGTACGCCGCCTGCGCTATCATGATGGCTTTATTCCACCGCGAACGCACCGGCGAGGGACAGGAGGTCTGCGTGTCTTTAGTGGGCGGGGGGATATGGTCGATGGGCATCGTCCTTTCCTCGGTGCTGGCAACCGGAATGGAGTACGGGCGCATCTCGCGTACCAACCAGAGCAATCCCATCTTTAACAGCTACGAGTGCGCCGACGGCAGATGGATACAGCTTGCCTGCATCCAGGGAGACCGCTACTGGGCGGGTATCTGTAACGCTTTGGAGTTAGGCAAACTGGAGACCGACCCCAAGTACGCCACCCATGAAAAGCGGATGGAAAATAATAAAGAGCTTATCTCCATCCTCGATAAAGTCTTCAAGTCTAAAACGCAAAAGGAATGGGCGGAAAGACTGGCCAAAGAAAATGCTATCTGGACCACCGTCAAGACCCCCGCCGAGGTGGCTGCCGACCCCACTCCCTGGGCGGATACTTATTTTAGGGAAATCGACCACCCGGTCGGGAGAAAACTTAAGGTAATCATGCCCCCGTGGCAGTTCAGCAAGACCCCCACCACCGTGCGCCGCACCGCCCCGGAATACGGCCAGCACACGGAGGAAATCCTCACGGAAATCCTCGATTATACCTGGGATGATATTACCGCTTTGAAAGATAAAAAAGTCATAGGTTGAAGCACAAGGAGGCAGCTATGGGTGAGTTATTGAAGGGGAAAGTGGCGGTCGTTACGGGCGCCGGCAAAGGACTGGGACGCGCCGAGGCTATCGCGCTGGCGGCGCAGGGCGCTAAAGTCGTGGTTAATGATTTAGGCACCGCTACCGACGGCTCCGGTGACTCCCGCGGCCCCGCCGATGACGTGGTCGCCGAGATAAAAAATGCCGGCGGACAGGCTGTCCCCAGCTACGCCAGCGTAGCGGTCGTCGATGGCGCGGAAAGCATTATCAAGACCGCCGTCGACAGCTTCGGCCGACTCGATATCCTGGTGAACAATGCCGGTTTCAACCGCGACCGCATGATATACAACACCTCCGATGATGAGTGGGACTCTGTTATCAAGACAAATCTAAGCGGTACTTTCTATTGCACCCGCGCCGCCTGCCGGGTGATGCGCCAGCAGAACTACGGACGCATTATCAACACCTCCTCCCACGCCGGACTGGGCAACATGGGGCAGGCTAATTACGGCGCCGCTAAAGAGGGCATCGTCGGTCTCACGCGTACGGTGGCGCGGGATATGCAGCGCTACGGTGTCACCTGTAACGTAATCCGCCCGGTCGCCGGCACCCGGGGCTTTATCGAGATGGTACAGGACAAGGGACTTAAAGAGGCGTGGGTCAAGATGTGGGGCGCCGAGCTCGCCGAAAGGCGCTTGAGGCAGATGCTGGAGCTTAACCAGCCGGAAGATGTCGCCGGACTGGTCGTGTATTTAGCCAGTGAAAAAGCCGATAATGTTAACGGCTGCGTCTTCGAGGTCTGGCACGGGCATATCGGCATTTACATCGACCCGCCGCCCGTGGAGCAAGTGCTCTGGAAGGACGGACGCTGGACGCCGGAAGAGCTCGTGGAGACCATGCCTTCGACGCTAACAAAAGACAAAGCCCACGATTTACCGGCTATTTTCCCGTTTTAGTATTTATTGAGGAGGAAAGCATGTTAAAGAAAATCGACCATATTGCTGTAGTCGTCAAGGACGTAGATAAAGCCGCCAAATCCTATGCCGATATGTTCGGCTTTAAAGTTGTGGAAAAGAGAGAGAGCCCCGGGGCAGAGTTCGCCTCTGTCATGATGGC
>Ga0154618_158_pt1 | contig 11895 bp, 7 predicted proteins | sample Rifle2008BG13ft_FD_116047 | JGI IMG/M metagenome (GOLD analysis project Ga0154618, IMG submission 116047) | Chloroflexi bacterium RBG_13_51_52 | reverse complement strand
TTTTCAAACGCACCCAAAGAAATTTCTGGAATGTATCCCCTTATTTGAAGCATATTTTGAAATGATTCAATGGATACATTTTTTGTTGATGGGAAATCTTCAAATGCTTGTAAATATGCAAGAAACAATGTTTGAACTGATGTGTTTTCAAGTGTTGAATAAATGTACATCTCTTATTCACCTTCTATCTCGAAAACTAATGACTTGACCCGCATTATCCCAATGCCAAGACTGTATAAGTAATTGAGGTCGGATGTCAAGAATAGACACCAAACCTTTCATACAGCCAGGCCACTCAGCAAAAATCGGCTGGCCGCCCGTCTGGGGTGCACTTTCATGGGTGCCCTGCCTCCCATCAAATGCTGAACCCTATCAAAGACTTCCTTGCTGATGAGCGCCGGAAAGACGTTCTCAGCTCTCAGAGGAGGATTTCCCCGTTTACTGTGGCGTCCCCAAACAAAAGTCCCAGTGTAGATTTCATTGTGAACTATGGCATAAAGTCCTGTCTTGTTCCAGCCTCTGCCCTTCGGGCTGACTATTCCTTTCCGGTTTAATTCACGAACGATCTCGATAAGCCCCTTGCCCGAGAGGATATCGTTGAAGATAGAAATCACCATCTGTGATTGGGATGGGTCAATCTCCAGTTTGGTCCGTTCCTTAACACCGTCCTTAACCCGAATTTTCCGATAACCATAGGGGGCTTTGCTGGACAGGTAAAACCCACGTGAAACACTCTCCCGCATACCCCTGGTGACTTCTTCCCCCCAGATTATCTGAGTAAAACTCATCCAGGTCCTCGATGATAGCCTCCATGAGCCTACCGGGCGGGCTGTTATCTGCCGGTTCGGTGATGGAGATTACCTGCACGCTGTGCTTGCGAAGGATAGTCTTGTAAACGATAGAATCAGCCCGGTTGCGGGCAAAGCGAGAATATTTCCAGATAAGAACAGCATCGAAAGTCTTCAAGGAGCTTTTGGCCAGCGACACCATTTCACGAAAAGCCGTCCGCTTCAAAATACTACGGCCGGATTCAGCTTCATCGACGAACTCACGAACGATGACATGGCCGTTTCTTTCCGCGTACTCTCTGAGCGCCTTCAGTTGCGCTGAGATAGAGAGGCTGACATCTTGAGCTTCACTGCTGACTCTGGCGTACAAACGCTACCTTCATGTCTTTTTCCCCTTTCTATAGTCCAAACTGATGGCAGATGCGACACTGATCGGGCAACACGCCCAGCAACCGTGTAGTACGTAATTCGTTCCTTACTTTGGGCAGGAACTACTCCATCTGCTGAAAGGTATTCAGCACCTGCATGGCTTCAGGACTCCCCTTCAGTATCTCAAGTGCTTTCACAATTCTATCCCGGCACTCGGTGAGCTGCCGGGATTCTTTTATACCCTCGGCTAGCACTGTGGTACCGTACAACACCACGCCACGATTATTATTGACCGTGATCTCCTTAGCGACTGTCTTAATGTCGGGCCCTCCGCATAAGTTTCTCACCACCGTCTTGCACATCAAATCACCAGTGTTCTCAGCATGAACCAATGGCCCCGCGGCAACAGCCTGGAAAGCGTATTCTTGCAGTTAACCGGCGGTGATAGCGGTGACTAGACTAATCAGAGCCGAGCTTTTCAAGCTGCGGAAGCGCTCCATGACCTGGGTGCTGTTGTCTGTGCTGATTGGGATTGTGATTATCTTCTATGTAGTGGTGCTAATTATATCAAAAAATTCCCTCCCCATACATGGCTATCGGGAGACGCTGGGATTTCCCATGGTTATCCCCTTTGTCTTGTCCATATTGTTCCCCTTCGGCATTATCCTGTCAGTGATTCTCATCACCAGCTCTATAGGTACTGAATACAATTGGCGCACGATAAGGACCATGCTCATTTGTAGTGAAAGCCGTTTCAAGTTGCTTGGTGCCAAGTTGATTGCCGTGGGTATTCTGATGCTGATAGGTATGGTCGCCGGTATCGCCGCCGGCTTTGTCATGAGTTTGATTACCACCGCCATCGGCGGATACGCATTTAACTTCAGCTTCGTCACCGGGGGATACATTTGGGACCAGTTTCTTCAGTTCTGGCGTTCATTTTACGTGTTAATACCCTACGTGCTAATCGGATTCCTCTTTACCGTAATCGGGCGCTCGTCCATACCGGGCCTTGTTCTGGGCATCGGCGAATTCTTTCTGGAATCCATGATTGCTGGTTTATTGAGACTCGCTGGCGGCTGGATGGCTAATATACCGGATTATCTGCCTACCGTTAATGTCAATGCCATCAACGCCCTTAGCGAAGTCGCACCAAAAATTCCGATGTTAGGCAATTCCAGTGAGCTGCCTGGTTCGCCTCAAGCCTTTGTCATAGTTGCCGTCTATGACCTGGTATTCATCGTGATAGCTTTCTATCTTTTCCGCAAGCGGGACTTGACCGGCTAGCGGTGTAAATTTGCTTTAACAGGGTGACTTTTTGTTAACTTGGATTTTCCCGCTTCTGGAAAAACTGGTAGCTGCTTAGGGGGCAGGCACCAAGTCTACTGTGCCTGCCCATTCTGATGGCGACCATGTTTCTCCTCCCTTATCAACCAGATGGTAGCTGCCTTTGAGGTGACCGTCCGTGGTACGGGTGAGTTGGAACGTGACGGTAGTTGCCCCGTTGATAAAGTAGAATTCAATGTTCGTCCCGTCGTCTTTAGCATTCTCAATTGAGGTAGTATGTGCTTCTCCTACCCCCTCTCGTAATTCTTGAGGTACACTCGGTGAAAACGTCATTAAAGTCGAGGTAAGTGTGCCTGTGTTGCCTACAATCCGCAGGTCAACGTCATATCCCCACCAGGTCTGTTCTAAGGTTACTTTCCATATCTTCAAGCCTTCGCCAGGTATTGCTGACACCCAGTGGTTGGCCGCTATAATTATTGGCTCCTGCTTCTCCGCTATAACTATCGAATGAGCCGTACCTACTGCCCCGGTCGCCTTATCCTTAACGACTAGGTCGATGGTGTAAGTCCCTTTCTGGTTATGGATGGCGTTGATGAACGGCTCTTCCGTCAGGCAGGATTCAGTTGAAATCAGCTTATGATTATAATACCACTCGACACTATACTTCTCACTATTCGCCTCAATAGCCAGGCTATTTACATCTGCACGGAGCAAGAGAACGGGCCAGTCGAGGTCGACGGTAACCTGGCTGGGGAATATCTGCACGTTCGGTATCGTTCCTGACGCAGTTTGATTTAGATTACCTATCCTGTTGGCGGCTTTTTGAGTCAGGTTAGCATCCTTGGATAACTTGAGGACTTTATCGTAGTCGGCTATAGCCAAATTATTTTGTTCTTTAATTTCGTAAGCTAAGCCACGATTAAAATAGGCGTCGGGGTCCCCTGGGTCTAGTTCTATAGCCTTTGTAAAATCAGCAATAGCCAGGTCCCACTCCAGTTTATTGAAGTAAGCTACACCACGATTGTAATAAGCAGAAGCGAAAGTTGAATCATGCTCAAGTGCCTGATTATACTCGACAATTGCCTCATCGTATTTGTCTTGATTTAATAGCGCATTCCCCTGGTTATAATGAACTGCAGCTTCTCTATACCCAGAAGGTACGCAACCGGATATTCCTATAAGCGATAAAACAAGTATACAAGCGAAAAGAAGGATGAGCGGTTTTTTCCAACTATTCATATCTCGTCTCCTTCTATGCTGAAAATAGCTTTAGCATTGTGCCGAGTATTCTACTCCCTTTCATTGTTTTAAGCAATATATGAGAGACTGTCTTGTACCACCGACTATGTCATAATCTGACGAAATGTCCAGTTGGATAAAAGAGCCATAATTGCGGACAAGGAAACCGAGTAGATTATCGCATTGCATGTGACTTTATTTATAACTAATAGAGTTACATTTACCCACAGTCACCCGGTAAATCATATCTTGACCGATATTATTATGGTATTTAACGCCGGCGCTTGAGAAGCACCACCGCTACAATAAAGATAACGATAACGGCACCACCGATGATAAACCATATCAACAGGCTGCTGGTGGGAGATAAAGTTACGTCGGGGTTATCAGGGGGCAGTTCCTCATTGCCGGTATTGTCAACAGCGACGCTATAGAACGCATAGGTACTTTCGGATTCCGCAAGATATACGCCCGACGTTTCCGCGGTGTCGATTAACCAGGGTTCGTAATTACCGCCATCCTTTGAGACGTAAATGGTGTAACGTTTGACCCCGGAGCCATTATGGTCATCACCTTCCCATGTCAGTGCAATTTGATCTCCGTCTCTCTTCCCGGTAACAGCGCTTACAGGCGCGGTGGAATCAATGGTATTAATAAAAGGACCTTCCTTGGGAGCGGGGTGGTTGAGCAGGTCACCCTGATGGTCGAACTCGACGAAGGCCTGGTTCTCCAGCTTTGTACCGTTAGCTAAATCCGACTTAGGGTAAACCGAATAGCAGACCCAGCCGACTTCGTTGCCGCTTTGGGTAATCGGGGGTAAGAACCCAGCCATCGGGTCGTCGGGCGTGTTCATCGTATCAGGGTCGAGCGAACGGAACAGCCACTTTATTTTACCGGTTTCAGGGTTAAAACCCCCTTCAATGTTAACGATCAGATTTTGCGCCGGGCGCGTATCGACATTCACGTTAAAGTACTGGCAGGGCTCCAGTTCGACCGTCCAATCGAGAAAGCCGATTTCCTCGAACCTAAACGAGCTCCAATCCAGGTCGGCATCGAGTTGGTCTTCGACGAGGACATCATAAGCGGGAGCCCTGGCGTCTTCTTTATTCCAGAATTCGACCTTATAGTACAGATTTTGAGATATAGAGACAAACCGCTGGCGCATGGCAGAAGAGGTACCGGGTGGGTCGAAACCAGCAGGACCGTACTTGTCCTCCGGTGTTGTGGAATCGACCGGTTCAACTGGTAAAGTAGATTCCGATAATTCGGTAAAAGCTTCAATGCATCCTTCCAACGTGGTGGTCGTTAAAAGCGCATCGATTGCGACATATATGATACGAGCCGCTTCGACGCCGGTTAATACAGCGCCGCATTTGGCGATCATACTTAACAACATATGGGAATAGCTGTAGTAATTATTTTTATCAATTAAGTTGAAAAAGGTCTTCGACAGCGTCTCGAATACCGACACGACGCAGGCTTCGCCGGGGGTCAGGTTTGCGGCAAGTTTTATCAGGGTTATAAGACAATTGACCAGCTTGGTAGAAGCCTTGGACTGGAAAAAGGGCGGATTAGTCCAGGCACGAAGCTGGAACGGCTGATAGTCCCGCGGGACGGTAATTTGTATAGAGAGCGAACCGGAGGAGCCCGCGGGAATAATCGGCACGATAAGGGGGACCACTATTTGCCCATCGATATCGTAATAATCCGGAATTTCACTGGCATCGATACCACTCTGCGCCAGGGTATCATCCAGCTGCGAGACAGTGAAGTTTAGTTTTACCTCCGCCCCGGAAGGAATGCCCCCAATCCACAGCGGTACACCTTCGACATCGACATTTCCGCGGTTGCCGTATCTGATGGAAAAAGTCTGCGGCCTATCGATTCTTATCTTATCGCGCCCGAGAATTTCCACCCATATATCAGATTTACCGCCCTGCTCTATCGAAAAAGAACTCGTGGCAATAGCTGTTTTACCGTCCGGATTGGCAACCGTTAGTGTCCAATCGCCGGGTTCCTTACCGGCAAGGTCGAAGGATGCCGTAAGCATCGTGAGATCCGGGCTACCCTGTACATCTTGCGCAACGATATCTTGGTAGCCGGGGCGACTTAAGGCTACCGTTCCATTGGCATCGAGCCAGCCTCCCCATATCTCCATTGTTACCGGGCCGGTATTGCCACCCCCGGCGGGGGAAAGGCTGTTTATAAGGGGTTGATAGCCTGTCGGGGCGAACGAGGTTTCCCGCGCTCCGATGGCTCCGACGGCATCGATATCGGCGCCCGCCCAGGGATATATCGTTAACGCGGCGTTGACATCGGTCATTTTGACATAGCTGAATTTTTCTCCCGGCTGAACTTTCCCATGGATATCCAGTTCTGTCGGTTGGCCTTCAACGACACCTAAGTCGATCCACCGGGTGCCGTCCTGACTAATCTCAACCCTGAAAGGTTCCACCGCCCCGATTTCAAAAATGTAAAGGTCATATCCTTCAACATCAATCAGATAATTATCAGTAAACTTAACGGTATAAGTACCGCCGTCTCCTAGTGAACAAAAGAGCTCATTCTTATCGTCATAATAATCGGGAGGTCCAAAAGCTGCCGAAGGATTGTTGCACGGGTAATCCGCTCGGTCCCCGGGTTGATAATCGATAGCTTCATCAGCGAATGATATTTCTCCCAGGGGGAAATATACACCGCTGTATTTCGTCATCGTGCTGACTTTGATAAGCACGTCCCGGCTCTGGTCGCTGCTCCAATCGTTTCCCGTCCAGAGCATGGCGGAATCTGTGAACTGGACGATATATGTTCCGGAAGAGGGACGACGTATTTCCTCCGAGGTATATACTCCCTGTTGGCTGACCCAGTGCTCGCCTTCTCTATATTCCTGGTAATATATATCGAACTGGCTCCATAGTCCCATTGCTTCAGCTTCAAAATAAATTCCTTCCAAGCCGTTCGGTACTTCCAGTTGATACCACGTAGAGCCGTAGCTGCAATGGATTGTTCCGATGACCCAATCGCCGAAAGTGAGTTGCGGTAGCGCCGTACGGGCAGAAACGATACCGCTACCAGTTTGGTCGGCCTGGACTTTAATCGTATAATTTCCGGGTTGGGGGTTTACCAGTTGTACCATAGAGTCATGGGAGCTTTCAGTACTGGCAATAACGCGCCCGCCGCTTTCAATTGATAGCTCGCCGTCCCAGCTATTTCCGTAACTAACGAGCGAGGTTTTTTGGAGAGTTACGAACAAGTTTTTAGTCGACGTTACCTGAATATCGGTAGTCCAGGTCCCGCCCTTGGCAATCTCTATCTCAGGAGATGTATAGGGTAAAGCCGCTGTTTCAGCGGCGCCGGCCACCGACGGCATACCGATAGAGAGTATCACGATGATTAAGGAAATAATTACCGACCGAATAAATATCTTATCAATCATTACCGCATCCTCCTAATGTTTCTACTGGTTTTTGCGCCCCCTGTATGTGTCAATAGTACTTACGCTGAACACTTTACTCGCCAAATGACTTTCTGTCAAATACCAATAGCGTGTAAGTGCATTCAATCTGGCCTTCTCCTGCGGACATGCTTTTATTACTCTGACAGCCTCCATTGATAAAAGTATCGAGAAAGCAGAGTAAATCTTGTCTGAACTTTCCAGAATACTGGGCTTGTGCCGGGTTAAAATTGTACAAAACTGACTATCGTGTACTCTCACCCCTTGTTAAGCCGCTTGCACGAAATACCGGATTTTATAAGACTCAAGCATTGGCTTTTTATTTCTTCTCCACTTGGCGCTCTGGTTCTATATAATTGACATAGCTATGATTTGCTTTCCTATTAACAGCCAAATCGATGCTATAATTTGACAAGTCCGATAAGGTATTTAGCATATTGACCTCAAGTCTGGTATCATTACTTGAAATAGCAAAGCTCTCTTTCTTGAGAAACCGGGACTACGTAAATGGGCGAGAAAAAGTATCTTATCTACTTAGACATTCTGGGTTTCGATAAGCTAGCAAAGGAAATTGCTGGTAAGTCACGTGTTACTCCAGACGGGGTAAGAGACGACTTTATTGGGGTCATTAAAAAAAAGGTGGAGGCTCTTGAAACAAAGAGAGAGATTATCGGGAAAAAATATGGCGAAAGTGATGACTGGCTTCTGGTTGCGGATAACCTTGACAAAGTATTCACATGTATCTTTGAGATTTTGGACCACAAAACCAAATACCAAGACTATAAGAAAATACCACTAGAGATTGCAGTGGGAACCGCAGAGTTCAGTAAAGAAGCAAATCTCCAGGGACCGGGGCTCGTCATTCAAGATGACGTTATCAAATTCCTCAAGACTCCTGTTGTTCATTACTACCATAAATGGTACGAACAGCAAAACCCTGGTCAATCGGTAAGCTCCACTTTCATTGTTTTTACCGAACCAGCTTACCTGGAATTAGAGCCTCTAGATAAAAAGATATGTACACAAATCATATATAAAGATGTCGAATTCTATTTGGCCGACCTGGATAAATTTCAGAGAAGAGGTAGAGTTTTTGACTTCCTCGAGAAGATAAATCTACCAGGCAGTAGATTGTATCACAGGATTGATGACATATTTATACCTCCTTTAGAGTTTGAGGTCATTAAGAAGACATTAGAGAAAAAGAGAATAGTTTTTATTACCGGTACTCCGGAATATGGGAAAACGTATACGGCTGTAAGACTGATGTGGGAATACTACGAAAAGGACTACCAGCCAAAATGGAATAGAGGAACAGAAAGGGAACAAAGGACTGAAGTAAGGAAATCACTCGAAGACATAGGAGCTGAACTGACGCCAAAATGCATCGTTTACCTGGAGGACCCTTTCGGAAAAACGGAGTATGAAGGGACCGAGATATTAGAAAGAGGAATTGGGACCGTACTGGAGACTATCAAACAGATAGATGATGCCTACGTAATAATAACCTCGAGAGAAGAAGTGTTTAAGGATTTTGGTAACCAGCAATTATCTGCCGAATTTAGAGGATTTGAAGAAAAAATTAATATCAAGAAACCATCTTATAAAAGAGTACAAAGAGAGAAGATGCTTCTTACATGGGCTGAGGAAGTAAATTGCGCTTGGTTTGGAAACAAAGAACTTAAGGAGTTTGTTCTGGATAAAATAAGTCATGAAGAGTTCTTGCCTACACCTCTAAGTATTAAAGATTTCTGTATCGCTACTTCCAAGATAAAAAGGGAAGCGGAGCTAGAAGAGAAAATAGTCGAGAAGTCAGAACCTGCCGAAAAGGCTTTTGCCAAAGAAATAGAGTGTATGACTGAAGATAAAATAGCATTCTTATTATTCCCATACATTTCTGAATATTTTGAGGTCGATTTTGTTCGAACAGTTTACCGGGAACTAATAGGAAAATTGGATTTTAAAAAAGCTCCTTTAGAGTTCGATATAGTTCTGAAATGGTTCATAGATGATAAGATTAAGATTAGCAAGATTAAAATTGATGAACACATATATCAAGTAATACAATTTTCGCATCCTTCATATTCCAAAGCCTTGGGCCATCTTCTTAGTCAGAATGGCTATCCCAGCCGGATAAATAAAGAGATTTTCAGCAGACTATTGCTTAAGCTTTCCGAAAAAGTCCAGGCAGCTAGAGCCGTGGCTTATGCAGTAGCCGATAATTTCAATAAGCTTCCTCACGATATAAGAAATAATCTATTGCTTAAACTTTCCGAAAAAGTCCAGGCTGCTAGAGCCGTGGCTTTGATGGTGGCTAGTAATTTTGCTGAACTCCCTGCTAATGTGGGGCAGATATTGTTTAATCTTTCAGAAAATAACCGGGCAGCTCGTCATGTGGTTTATGCTGTAACTCATAACCTGTATACGCTCCCTGACGATATAAGAAATAAACTATTGTTTAAGCTTTCTGAAAAAAGCCAGGCTGCTGGGTCTGTGGCTTTGACGGTGGCAAATAATTTTGATAAGCTCCCTGACAATGTGGGGCGGATATTGTTTAATCTCTCCGAAAAAGACCAGGTTGCTAGGGCTGTGGCTTATGCAGTAGCTGATAATTTCAATAAGCTTCCTCACGATATAAGAAATAATCTATTGCTTAAGCTTTCCGAAAAAGACCAGGCTGCTAAGGCTGTGGCTTTCATGGTGGCAAATAATTTTACTGAACTCCCTGCTAATGTGGGGCAGATATTGTTTAATCTCTCTAAAAAAGACCAAGCTGCTAAGGCTGTGGCTGATGCAGTGACTCATAACCTATATACGCTTCCTGATGATATAAGAAATAGACTATTGTTTAATCTTTCTGAAAAAGACCAGTCTGCTAGGGAGGTAGCTTGGAGAGTGGCTAGTAATTTCAATAAGCTTCCTCACGATATAAGAAATAATCTATTGCTTAAGCTTTCCGAAAAAGACCAGGCAGCTAGGGCCGTGGCTTTAATGGTGGCTAATAATTTTGCTGAGCTCCCTGACGATATAAGAAATAAACTATTGCTTAAGCTTTCTGAAAAAGACCAAGCTACTGAGGTTGTGGCAAAGATTGTAAAGGAGCATTTTTACGTAATCCCCGAAAATGTCAGGGTTGATTTACAACAACGACTGAAGGATATTTCAAAGCATTAGCGAATATATATAGTATTTATCCGTAATGTCACAATAAAGTAAATTGTGACTGTCACACAAGTCCATTTTGTTTGATATGAATTCAGCCCCCTAACTAAAAACGCTTTTAAACGTTATACTTAGTAAATATATGAAGTAAAGAATATGAGGTAAACAGGATGAAGAAGGCATTCCTCGTACTAGTCATAACCATTTTGGTAGTGCTCTCAACCTGCAAGCCTGCAAACGTATCAGAAGTTTCAGACGCGGTGGTGCTGGCATCCGGCGCCACGCTGCAATCGGAAAAGATGCGTATAGTAGAGCTGGAGGTGTCCGAAAGCGATCAAACTGACTTGACCGATGGTAATGGAGCATTTGCCTTCGACCTCTACCAGAAATTGAAAACCAGTGAAGGCAACCTGTTTTACTCGCCTTACAGCATCTCGGCGGCGCTAGCCATGACCTATGCCGGTGCCAGCAGCACTACAGCGGCGCTGATGGCGACAGCCCTTCACTTTAACCTGTCGCAGGAGAAGCTTCACCCCGCCTTCAACTGGCTGGATAGTGAGCTTGCCAAACGCGGTGAGGGTGCCGAGGGCAAGGACGATGAAGGCTTCCGGCTAAACGTGGTAAATGCCATCTGGGGGCAGAAAGGCTATGGATTTAAAGTGGCTTTTCTGGATACCCTGGCCGAGAACTACGGCGCCGGACTAAGGATTCTGGACTTCATCTCTGAGCCCGATAAATCGCGTGTAACCATCAATGACTGGGTCAACGAGCAGACCGAAAAACGGATTCAAAACCTGATAGCTCCGGGCGGCATCACCCCTCTCACGCGGCTTGTCTTGACCAATGCTATTTACTTCAACGCGGCCTGGGAGAACCAGTTCTATGAAGAAGCGACCGAGAACCTGTCTTTTTACCTGCTCGACGGCGGGAGCGTTACCGTGCCTATGATGAAGCAGACCGAGTCATTAAGATATGCTAAAGGAGATAATTACCAGGCAGTGGAGTTGCCGTACGACGGCGGGGAGCTTTCGATGGTCATACTGCTGCCGGCTGAAGGCAAGTTTACCGAGTTTGAAAACAGCCTTGATTACCGGCAGGCGGACAGGATTTTCAGCAGTCTCAAGGGCAAGCGAGTTAAGCTAACAATGCCGAAATTCGAGTTCGAATCGGATTTTAGTCTCAAGCAGGCACTGTCCGCACTTGGTATGGCAGAAGCGTTTTCGGGTGGTGCCGATTTCTCCGGCATAACGGGCAATAGTGATTTATTCATCGGCGACGTTGTGCACAAGGCTTTCGTTTCCGTGGATGAAAACGGCACCGAGGCTGCTGCGGCCACGGCCGTCATTATGTTGGGTTCCGCGCCAGGCCCGAAGCCGGAAGAGCCGGTTACCGTCACCATTGACCGGCCCTATATTTTCCTGATTCGGGATATTGAGACAGGAGCCATACTGTTTATCGGTCGTATCCTGAATCCCGAAGCGTAAGCAAACGCTGCCTGCATTATACATTAGCTTGAAAAGTTACATCAGATTCGGTAAAACCTTAATTCGGCATATAAACCAGCATCGTTGAATCTATGGATTGCATAATTTTGACAAG
>Ga0154618_167_pt1 | contig 12048 bp, 11 predicted proteins | sample Rifle2008BG13ft_FD_116047 | JGI IMG/M metagenome (GOLD analysis project Ga0154618, IMG submission 116047) | Chloroflexi bacterium RBG_13_51_52 | reverse complement strand
CCCTTTATCCCCCTCTCAAACAGATGTATTTTGTATTCCATTTTTAAAATGTTTGAGTGGGGGAAATTAAATGAGAGGGGGCTGCGCCCCCTCTCGCTGCGCACTCCCCTTTCAAAGAGATATAAAAAAAGAAATTAAATATTATCAGGTAACAAGATTCATTAGATTTAAAGAAGATGTCCAAGAGGCAGTAAGACTTATTTGTCGCCCAGCACCGCTACCAGCAGCAGGCCGGGTCCGGTATGCGTACCGATGACCGGCGTAGTACGGGAGCGATAGATACGTTCTTCAGGGAATATCTCACCGAGGCGTTTCACCAGGAGATTACCATCTTCAGGACAGGCGGCCTCTTCCACCGCCAGTTCTTCAATATGAGAATAGCCCGCTGCGAACTCATAGAGGTGATCCATCGCCTTTGCCCTGGAACGCGCCCGTCCGGCCGGCTCTACCAGGCCATCTTTTAAGGTGATAATAGGATTCACCTTGAGGAGCGACCCCAGTAATGCCGTTGCTTTGCCGATACGTCCGCCGCGCTTGAGATACTCCAGAGTATCAAAAGCGGCCCGCATATCTACCCGCGGCAGGTTGCGATGCACAACCTCGATTACTTCATCCAGACTTGCCCCCTCTTTAGCCGCCTGCGCCGCCCGGATAACGACAAATCCCTCCGCCATGACGGCACATTGGGAATCAAGCACCTCGATGCGGCATTCGTTTTCTATCAGACTGGCGCTCTGTAAAGCCGCATTATAAACTCCGCTAAGTTTGGAGCTAAGCATGATGACGAGAATTTCGTCCGTTTCCTCGGCAAGCCTGGCGTATGTCCGGGCGAACATGTCCAGTGAAGGCACGGCGGTAGTGGGCGGGATTTTACTGTTTACCAGTCTTTCGTAAAACTGGTCGTTGGTAATATCGATACCATCACGGTAGGTTTGTTCACCGAAACGTACCAGTATCGGAATGATGGAAATACCAAGTTCAGCAACTATCTGAGGAGGAATATCGGCGACGCTATCGGTGACAATCCTGACAGTCATTATAAATTTTACGCTTCCAGAATCGTTAGCGCCATTGCGTTTGGTCCGGAATAGGTACCGATTACAGGACTGATTATCGAACGTAAGATGCGAGCCTTAGGGAAGATGGCATCAAGCCGTTCTACCAGTACATCCGCATCTTCAGGGTTGGTGGTATGTTCCACAGCCAGTCCTTCTATTCTATTCTGATAGCTGGCAACAACGCTGGTAAGATAATCCAGTCCCGCCCGCATGGAACGCACTCTCGTCAGCGGCGCCATCTCTCCATCCCTGACGGTGAGTATCTGCTTGACAGACAACATCGCACCCAGGAATTCCTTGGCTTTACCGATACGCCCGCCTTTAGCCAGATATTTAAGTGTGTCAAAATAAGCAATAAGGTGCGAACGGTCATGAGCCTTACGCACCATCTCTGCTGCCTGGTCTAAACCCGCTCCTTTTTTAATCGCATTAACCGCCGAGACAACAATCAGACCTTCCCCCATAGCCACGGTCATCGAATCTACCACTTCAATACGGCATTTATCTTTAACATATTCCTTGGCCTGCATTGCCGACTGGTAGGTGCCGCTAAGCTTGCTGGAGACAACAATCACCAGGATTTCGTCGGTTTCCTGCGCCAGTTTCCTATAAACCTCGGCAAAATCGTTGGGGGTTGGCTGCGTCGTTGAAGGTAGTTTAGGCTCATTTACCAGCCTGCGGTAAAAATCCTCGCTGGAAATATCAACTCGGTCGCGGTACACTTCTTCCCCGAAGCGTACATATAACGGCACTACGGTAATCCCCAGCTGCGCTGCCAGGTCACCGGTAATATCAGATAAAGTATCCGTTACAATTTTCACTGCCATCCCGGTACCGCCTTTCTATTTTATTCTATGGAAAGAATATAACTATAATGTGGTTGGTTACCCTTAATCAATTCAACCTGCAGATTTGTATATTGTTCGGTGATGCTGGCGCTTATTTTTTCAGCTTCTTCAGCCTGAACATCCTCCCCGTAATAGATAGTAACGACCTCAGCCTCTTTCATATCCAGCTTGTCCAGGATTTTATTGATAACATCAAGGTCGGTATCGCCGGCGGCGATGAGCTCGTCATCCAGCAAACCTATAGGCTGTTTCCGTTTGATATGTAATCCGTTTATCCTGGTAGCACGCACCGACTTTGTTACCTCGATAGTCTTTACCGAAGAAAGGGCTTTTTCCATAATCTCGGCGTTGGTTTTAAAGTCCGCCTCATAATCGAATGCCAGCAAGGCAACAACACCCTGCGGAATCGTTCTGGTCGGCACTACCTTGATTTTCTTTTCGGTTAATGATTCAACCTGGCCGGCGGTGAGGATGATGTTTTTATTGTTGGGTAAAATGATAACATTTTCCGAAGGCACCGACTGCACAGCCTGGAGGATATCTTTGGTGCTCGGATTCATCGTCTGACCGCCGGGTATAACGGCGGCGGCTCCCAGACTGCCGAAAACATCCTTCAAGCCATCCCCCGAAGCTACCGCGATAACGGCTGTATCGGTAGTCGGCATTCTTTCTTTCTGCATCTCTAAAAAGTCCTGGTGCTGCTCATCCATATTCCTGATGCTTACCTGGTGCAGCGTGCCCAGCTTGGTGGCGAATTGGACGATGCTGCCGGGTTCAAGAGTATGGATGTGGATGCGCACCGCCGATTCATCACCGACGACAATCAGCGATTCGCCTTTCTTCTCCAGTCGTTTGCTGATAGACTCCGGCTCCAATTTCTCGCCTTTTAGAAGAAACTCGGTGCAATAACCGAAGGGCACTTCATCCACTCCCGTAGCCTGAGGCAGGGGCACTGTTGAGGGCAGATCGCTGACAATTATTTGCGGTTTGCGCAGACGCATCAACTCCAGTTCACCTTTGAGAAAACGCAGTGCTCCTTCCAGGATGGTATAGAGCCCCTGACCGCCGGCATCAACCACGCCGGCATCTTTTAAGACTTTAAGCAGGCGGGGGGTTCTGGCTACGGAATCGCCGGCGGCGTTTACCACGGCTTCCAGCAAGCCTATTACATCCTCTTCGCCCCGGTCAACCTGCGCTTTAGCTTCTTTTGCGGCATCTTTCATTACCGTAAGCATAGTGCCTTCAACCGGATTACTCACGCCCTTATAGGCAATATCCGCTGATTTCAGTAAAGCTTCAGCCATCTCGGCGGCGTTGAAAGACTCCTTGCCATCCAGCCCCTGCGCCATGCCACGCCATATCTGCGACAGGATGACGCCGCTATTGCCGCGGGCGCCCATGAGAGCGCCTTTTGCCATGGCATGGGCGATAGCGGAGGCGCTATTATCGGGGGCGCGATAGGCTTCCTCCATCGTAGACCGCATAGTAAGCATCATATTGGTACCGGTATCGCCATCGGGTACCGGGAAGACATTCAAAGCATCTATATCGGCGGAACTCTTTTCAAGCCAGCTTGTGGCTGTGGAAAACATGTCCCGCAGTACCTGCCCCGCAATGCTATTCGTTTCGCTCATTTTCTACCATCCTTGCCAGTTTATACGTTTGATTAATATTCCCACCAAGGACGTATTGCTTGCTAATCTCGATGCATTATGTTACTATTTATCAGTGGAATTTGCAATACCTCGGTTTGATATTAAAGGAGAAAAGGGAAATTGAAGTGCGATTTATGTGGTAAAATACCACAATACGGTCATAACGTCAGCCATTCTAAAAGACATACCAAGCGGGACTGGACGGCTAATATTCATCCCGCCAGAATAATGGTCAACGGCAAGATGAAACAATTGAACGTCTGTACGAGGTGCCTGCGTACACAAAACAAAACGGCTAATGTCTAGACCTCCTGTAATTTTTTATTAGTTATTTTTAAACCTGACCCGACTTTACCAGTCGGGTTCTATTTTTTATTATTTGTATTAAGCCAACTGGCGGCGATTGCTAATCCAGATACTGGCGACAAAACCCACTACCAGATAGATTACCATACCCCAAGCCGCCAGTCCGATATCAAGCGGTTTAAAATTCTCCATCATATTGCCGAATTGACCTGTCATGCCTAAACTCGACAACAACTCTTGAATACTTCCAAAAACCATAGTTATGCTGTCTCCCCCGGCAGAAAGAATATACCAGTAGGGCTTGCCGGTGGAACCAAGCACACTCTCTAAGATACCACAAATCACGAAAAGAAAGAGAAGTGACATTACGGTCGCTCCCATAGAGCCTTTAGATACAGCGCTGAAGAAAAAGGTTACCGAGAGGACAGCGGAGGCATATAGGAGGCACAACCCGAACGACTTTAGTATTTCCACGGGTACTTCCTGATATATTACCAGCAGGGCGATAACAACAATGATATATGTAAACACAATAAGCGCAGCCACTGCGATAAAGCCCGCCAGGTATTTACCGGCCCATAACACCATGCGTTTAATCGGATTAACAAAGAGCAGGAAACCAGTTTTACTCTCAAACTCCCCAGCAATAGCGTCTCCGGCAAAAAAGATAGCTCCGATTGCCGCCAGGCTAGGCCCTGCCGTAAGAGCAGCCGCCATTACCATTACATCACTTGGAAAACTCCCACTAAGCAATCGAATCAGGATAAGCACCAGCAACTCGACCAGCAGCGCTATCCCCAATACTATATAAAGGCGGCGGCGGCGGATATGCTTTAAAAATTCGTATTTAACTACTATTCCCAGTTTTTCAAAGTCACTCAACGTTGCCTCCTGTAAGCTGCAGATAAGCCTGCTCTAGCGATTGGTATTTTTGCTCCAGTGCGGTAATGCTATCATAAATAAGTAATTGACCGTTGTTGATAATTGCTACTTTATTGCATATCAGTGTGACTTCGTTCAGTTGGTGCGAGGCAAAGAAAACTGTTTTTTCCTTACCTACGTCAGCGATTATCTCTCTAAACTCTACTACCCCCCTAGGGTCTAGTCCCAGTCCCGGTTCATCCAGGATTAATATCGGGGGGTCGTGCAGCAGCGATTGCGCCAGAGCGAGACGCTGCTTCATGCCGCGGGAGAACTTCTCTATTTTTACCTTGCTCCATTTCTCCAGTTTGACGAGGGCGATTACTTCCTTAATCCGCCTCGTTAACACCTCTCCCTTCATCCCGCGGAGCCTGCCAAAATAACTTAAATTATCTTCAGGCGTAAGAAAGGAATAAAACTCCGGTGTTTCAATAATGGCACCGATACTAAATAGAGCTTTTTCCGGTTGCTCCGCAACATCGACACCATCGATATAAACTTTGCCGGAGCTAGGGCGGATTAAAGCACATAATATCTTTAGCGTCGTGCTCTTGCCGGCGCCGTTGGGCCCGAGCAAACCTATGTTCTCCCCTTCCGGCACTCTAAGCGACAGTTTATCCAGCGCCAGGAAATCATTATAATACTTGGTCAGGTTTTCGATGATAATAGAATCGCCCATATTCTCACTCCAATACTATCAGGTTTTTCTCCTTAAAAATAGCGTACTATTTTCCGATAATACGCCACGCCACGGCCAGCGCCTTCTTGACCTGTCTGGGGGCCGTACCACCAACAACGTCCCTGGCGGCTAACGACGTCTCAATCGTTATCGAACGGACATCAGCGCCGAACAGCGTCGAGAATTTTTTATATTCCTTCATATCAAGTCCGGCGAGGGTTTTGCCCTTCCCCGCCGCATAGTTTACCAGCTTGCCGACTATCTCATGGGCAGTGCGGAACGCCGCGCCTTTTTTCACCAAGTAGTCTGCCACATCCGTGGCGAGGACATAGCCCCGTTCTAAAGCTATCCGCGCATTATCCCCATTGACCTTGACGGTCTTAATCATACCGGCAAACACCGCCAGCGTCGATTCGAGGGTGTCCACCGTATCGAACAATCCCTCCTTGTCTTCCTGCATATCGCGGTTATAAGCGAGGGGCAGTCCCTTCATCGTGGTCAGTAGAGCCATAAGGTTGCCATAGACCCTGCCTGTCTTGCCGCGGGCAAGTTCCGCCACATCCGGGTTCTTTTTCTGCGGCATAATGCTGCTGCCGGTGGCATAGGCATCATCAAGCTCGATAAAGCCGAACTCCGCCGACGACCAGAGCACAATTTCCTCCGCCAGACGCGAAAGATGCATCATGCAGATGCTAGCGGCGGCTTCATATTCCAGTATAAAATCGCGGTCGGCAACAACGTCGAGGCTGTTTTGACTTACCCGACTGAAACCCAACTCCTTTGCCAGGAACTCTCTATCAACTTCATAGGCGACGCCCGCCAGAGCTCCGCTGCCAAGCGGCATTACAAAGACTCTCTTGAGACAATCACTAAAACGCTCATAATCCCGCTGCAACATCTCGAAATAGGCTAAAAGATGGTGTGCCAGCAATATCGGCTGGGCTACCTGCAAATGCGTATAGCCGGGCATGACGACGCCTTTATTAGCTTCGGCAAGGTCAAGCAGGGCTTTCTGAAGACCGCGTATGCCGGTAAAGGTATCGGAAATCGCCTCTTTCATAAAAAGCCGCATGTCCAGCGCCACCTGGTCGTTGCGGGAGCGGGCGGTGTGGAGTTTACGCCCCACCTCCCCGACCTTCTCAATCAGGCGTGATTCAATCGCCATGTGGATATCTTCCTGCTCCGACGCGAACTTGAATTTGCCCTTTTCTATCTCGCCGCGGATAGCTTCCAGTCCGCCGATGATGGCTTGAGCTTCGTCTTGGGTGATAATATCCTGTTTAGCCAGCATTTTAACGTGAGCGATGCTGCCGACGATATCCTGCCGATAAAGTCGCCGGTCGAAAGGCAACGAGGCGGTATATTGCGCCGCCAGTTTGTCCGCCGGCTTGCTGAAACGTCCCCTGATATTACTCATCTATCATTTATCCCCGGCATCATCATACCCAACGATGCTTAAAGGACCTTCCTTGTCCCCCAGTAGTTGTATTTGTGCTTGTGTCTTCACCGGCAAGCCCCAGAGGTAGATAAAGCCCTCCGCGGCTTTCTGGTTGAACTCATCCCCTTTATCATAGGTCGCCAGACTCAAATTGTAAAGCGACCAGGGTGATTTGCGCCCGACCACGGTGGCATGTCCCTTGAAGAGCTTGACTCTTATCGTGCCGGATACATAGCGTTGCGAGCTTAAGATATAAGCAGAAAGGTCGCGGTTAAGCTGGCTGAACCACAGCCCGTTATAAATAAGGTCGGCGCATTCTACAGCTACTTTCTGTTTAAAGCGCAGCTGGTCTTTGGACATGGTCATGGCTTCCAGCGCCTGGTGCGCCTGTATCAGGACGACCGCCGCCGGCGCTTCGTAAATCTCGCGTGATTTTATGCCCACCACCCGGTTCTCGATATGGTCTATTCTGCCGATGCCGTGACGACCGGCTATTTCATTCATCTTCTGAATCAGGTCTATCCCCCCCATCTCCTTGCCGTCAAGAGATACCGGAATACCCTTCTCGAATCCGATTTCCAGGTACTGCGGCTTGGCGGGGGCTTCATCCGGACTTTTCGTCCAGGTGTAGACATCGGCGGGGGGTTCGGTCCAGGGGTCTTCCAGCACGCCGCATTCAATACTCTTGCCCCACAGGTTTTCATCGATAGAGTAGGGGCTCTTTTTCGTGACGGGTATCGGTATTTCATTTTTTTGAGCGTATTTGATAGTCTCATCCCGCGTCATACCCCACTCGCGGGCCGGGGCGAGGATTTTCATCTTTGGCGCCAGGGCATTAATGCCGACCTCGAAGCGCACCTGGTCGTTGCCCTTGCCCGTGCAGCCGTGCGCTATCGCTGTCGCTCCTTCCGCCAACGCCGTATCCACCAGCAGTTTAGCCATAAGCGGCCGTGACAGCGCCGTCGCCAGCGGGTACTGGCCCTCGTAAAGGGCATTCGCCTGCAAAGCCGGAAAGAGAAAGTATTTAACGAAAAGCTCTTTGCCATCCAATACCAGCGCTTTGATAGCGCCTAATTTCAAGGCTTTCTGCCGCACGGCTTTAAAGTCTTTTTCATTGCCGACATCTATGGTGACGGCGATGACATCTACGTTATGTTTTTCCTGCAGCCATTTTATGGCTACCGAGGTATCCACCCCTCCGCTGTATGCCAGTACTATTTTTTCCTTCACACCAATCCTCCCTCTATCAACCGATGGTCAATTTTTCTCAGGGAAATTATCTTCCAGGAACTTGATTATTTCCGAACTGATGCCGGTGTACTGCCATGAATAATGATGGCCGGGCGCCCTTAGCCATTTTAATATATCCCCCGGATGCTCATCCGGCGATGACAGTCCTATCCAGTGCTTGAAAGTAGCCCACATCATACCAGGCACGTTACCGTGGCTGAAGGCATCTTCACAGGTCCCGTTGTTATTTATCCTTAGCGTTCTTTCCTGACCCTCTGTCTTATACCAGAAAGGGTTGCCCGTCTGTATGCTGTAAACATTAGGGCGGTCTCTGAAATAATTCATAGATTCCTCGGTGATGACCGTACCCGTGCTTTCACCGGCGATAATTACTTTCAGTTCCGGCAGGTGGTCGACAATAAATTCTACATGTTTTTCCATACCCTTGACCTTTTTCGTGTAGCGGGTAGAAGCTTCGATAATTTCCTTGATGCTGTTCCAGAGCCCTTTGCCGGTGCGGCTGTAATTCAATATAAGCGGCCGATATCCCAGCGCTTTAAGCTCATCGGTAATGCCGTTGAGAATGCTTTCCCACCCGGGCGTATCCCTGACATAGTTCCACCCCATTCCCCCCGAATTAAAGAATATCACAATATCCGCGTTTCTGGCGGCGATAAACGAGCCGAGAAGCTGGTTAACCACTTCCTGATGTCTTTCCCCACTACTGCCGACCAGTTCATCCGCCATTCTCTCGGCGTCGTCAACTACCGATTGCGGCACTGACGAAAAATCAACGTTGGTAAAAACGGGTTCGCGAATTCCGATTTCGCTGGCCAGCCCGACCTCTGAACTATAGAGAATAAGCACCAGGCATATGAAGACCAGCACAACGGCCGCTACGATTGACCCCGGACCGCACAGCTTACCGAGTTTCTTAAAATTTATATCCACGGAAATAATTCTAACAAATATCTATCTCGAAATTCCAGCAAGTACTCCATCCAGTATGCCGACAGCCTCATCGACTTCTTGATTGCCGATAATCAGAGGCGGGATGAAGCGTATGGCATTCGGCATGAGCTTGTTCACCAGCAAGCCTTTATCAAGACAGTCCAGGACTACCTGCTGCGCAATTTCACTGTTAAATTGAACAGCTATGAGCAAGCCCCGCCCGCGAACGTCGGTTATAAACGGATATTTTTTCTTTAAATCAAGCAGCTTCCCCATGAAATATTCACCGACTTTTTTGGCATTGCCGGGGATGTTATTATCGATAACATATTTCAGCGTGGCATAAGCCGCAGCGCAGGTAACCGGATTGCCCCCAAAGGTAGAATTATGGTCGCCCAGGGTAAATACGGCAGCTTTTTCCTTAGCCAGGAGCGCCCCGATGGGCATACCACCGCCCAGCCCTTTAGCCAGCGTCATAATATCCGGCTCGATGCCATACTGCATATAACCGAACAGCGTCCCCAGGCGGCCAATGCCGGTCTGCACTTCATCCAGGATAAGCAAAATGCCTTTACTATCACACCATTCCCGCACTTCTTTCAGGAATCCCTCAACGGGAAGGTTGACACCCCCCTCCGCCTGTATCGGCTCCAGCATGACCGCGCAGGTCTTATCGGTAGTGGCTGCTTTTATCGCTGCAATATCATTATTGGCAACGTTGATAAAGCCAACCGGCAAAGGGGTAAAAGGTTCATGCATCTTCGGCTGTCCGGAAGCCGCAGTCAAGGCCAGGGAGCGTCCGTGAAATGATGCCATGGTGGTGATAACCTCGTAAGCCCCGTTCAATTTAAGCTTGCCGTAACGTCGCGCAAGTTTTACGGCACCTTCATTGGCTTCCAGTCCGCTGTTGCCGATAAAAACTCTATCCAGGCAACTGTTTTTCACCAGCAATTCAGCCAGCTGCAGCATGGGCACGGTATAATACCAGAGCGATGTCTGCATTAAAGTATCTGCCTGTTTCTTAACGGCCCCGGTCACCACCGGATGACAGTGCCCCAGGCAATTGACCGCCAGACCGCCAACGAAGTCGAGGTATTTTTTACCTTTTTCATCCCAGACACGAGCGCCTTTACCCCTGACCAGCGTCACCGGCACGCGTACGATAGTCTGCATATAATATTGTTTATCCAGTTCCTGCCAGTCGGTCATTTTTTCACTCTCCAAACCACTCTCTTACGGCTCTCTGATGAGTTATTTCCGTATAGTAAGGTCACCTCACCCCCTGTGTCCCCCTCTCCTTACAGGCGAGGGGGAAGGTTTTTAGAAGAGGGGCTTCGCCCCTCTTAGACACCCCTTTTTAATTTAATTATCGTCGTACCGCCATCGCCGTTTTCAACCTCTTTGAGCAAGGCATGCGGTTTTCTTCCGTCAATTATACGGGTAATCGCGCCAGCATTTAAAGCCTTAATACAGGCGTTCACCTTGGGAATCATCCCACCGTCGATAACCCCCGAGGCTATCATGGCTTCCGCTTCTTTTTTTGCTAATTGCGATATTATATTCCCCGATTTGTCTTTGATGCCCTCGACATCGGTCAGGAAAATCAGTCTTTTCGCTCCTAATGCAGCAACGAGTTCCCCGGCGATGGGGTCGCCGTTGACATTCATAATTCCCGGGGCGCCAACGGGTCTATCCAGCGAATACAGGCTGACCGGCGAGACCACGGGAACGAAGCCGTCTTTCAGCAACACTTCCAGGATGGCCGGGTTCACTTTTTCCACCAGTCCCACATAGCCCATGTCTTTATCTTTCATCCGGCTCTCGATTAGCGAGCCGTCGACGCCGCTGATACCGACCGCCCGTCCGCCGCGGATATTAACCGCCGCCGTGATTTCTTTGTTGACCAGCCCCGCCAGTACCGCCGTCACCACCTCCAGCGACGGCAAGTCGGTAACGCGCTCGCCCCGCACGAATTTGGTAGTGATACCCTGGCGATTAAGCCAGCCAGTAACGGTGCTGCCTCCGCCGTGCACCACCACCAGAGGCTTGTCCTTTTTTTGCAGAGAAACAATATCCTCGATAGTGGTATCGCGGCTGCTGAAGGTAGACCCGCCTATTTTTATTACCGTGATGTTCTTCATTTAATTTTACCCTTTATGTTACGTCGTATATTCGGCGTTGATTTTCACATATTCTTCAGAGAGGTCGCAACCCCAGGCGGTTGCCTCGGCTTTACCGAGATGCAGATTTAAAGCTATATAAACCTCTTTGCCATCGAGGTGTTTCACAACCTCTTTTTTATCGAAGGCAACAGGCGTACCACCTTTCACTACGCAGGTATCGCCGATATACAGTTCCATTTTCTCTTCCTCCATCGATGCGCCGCTCCGTCCCGCCGCCGCCAGCACCCTGCCCCAGTTGGGGTCGCTGCCATGCACCGCCGTTTTCACCAGCGAGGAGCTGGCTATCGTTCTGGCTGCCAGCCGCGCATCTTTCAAACTTAGCGCCCCGCTGACCTTTACTTCAATGAGCTTGGTAGCCCCCTCGGCATCGCGGATGGCTTCTCTCGCCAGGTAAGTACAGACCTTGTTCAGGGCCTGCTGAAAAGTCCCGGCTTTACGGCTGCCCTTCGTAATCGGTTTGCCCCCGGCCGTCCCGTTGGCCATGACAAGCACCATATCGTTGGTGCTGTTATCGCCATCGACGGATATCATGTTGAACGATACCGCCACAGCTTTTTTTAATGACCGGCGGAGAAACTCACCATCGACGTCGGCGTCGGTCGTCAGGAAACACAGCATGGTAGCCAGGTTGGGGTGAATCATACCCGCCCCCTTCAGCATCCCCCCTACTGTAAAGCCTTCAGCTTTAACCGCCGCCTCCTTAGTCACTGTATCCGTGGTCATTATCGCCCGGGCGAGGTCATGACCTCCCTCAACCGAAAGGACGATTTTCGGTATCG
>Ga0154618_183_pt1 | contig 12508 bp, 12 predicted proteins | sample Rifle2008BG13ft_FD_116047 | JGI IMG/M metagenome (GOLD analysis project Ga0154618, IMG submission 116047) | Chloroflexi bacterium RBG_13_51_52 | reverse complement strand
AGACCTCCGGGCTTTTGGAAAAGCAGTCGATGATTTCGTCGCTCATCCAGTGCTCCAGGTAATAGCCGTAGGCGCACTGCAGTCTCTTGATATCTTCGATGTCCTGTAAAGTCTGTATCTGTTTGTCCCTGGCTTTTACCTGCCTCTTAAGGGTCTTTATTTCCGACTCCATGGTATTGATTCTGGCTTCCATCGACTTGTCATTCATAATGTGCTCCTTTGAATTACTTTACGCCTTCAAACAGGTCGCGCTCGTGGAGTCGACCCTTCACCGGCGGTTCGGCGCGCATATAGCAGTCCCGATGCCCGAACAACCGGTTAATCATACCGAATAGGCCCCGCCGCGGTGCGCCTCCGGATGTCTGGCTGGCATGGCAGACTACCGCCCGGTTCCTTGTTTCGAGAGACTTCTTTTTCAGCCGTATCACGCAGTGAACCGGGAATTCCGGTTCCACGAAAGAGGCAAGGTCGATGTCTTTGTTCCGCCCCATGTGATGTACATCCCGCCCGAAGAACTGCATTGCCTTCACCATGAACTTGAGAAACCGGAAGGGAAAGACGTGGAAATACAGCTTCTGCGGCTGGAACGCCGGGCCGTACTCGGGGTACTTTTGCGGGTCACCTGCCGCGCTGAATGCCATCACCGTAGCCCTGTGAATTGCGATATGGTCGGGATGACCGTACCCTCCTATCGGGTCGGAAGTGATGATGACTTCCGGTTTGAGCCTGCGGATTATCTCGACGATGCGCCTGGCAACCTCTTCTACCGGCGCTGCCGCTAAAGCATTGGGGTGTTTATTGTCCTCCATGCCGGCCATGCCGGAATCCCGATAGCCCAGGTAAATCACATCGGCTAACCCGAGCGCCTCTGCCGCGCACTTCAATTCGTAGGTGCGTAAATCGGCAATGGAAGCGTATCCCTGCATGAATTCGGGGGCAACCTCGCCCACTTCGCCGCGCGTCCCGCAGATATAGTAGACTTTGTAGCCAGCCGCGGCGTACTGCGCCAGTGTTGCGCCTACTCCCAGAGTCTCATCGTCCGGGTGCGCCCCGGTGAGAAGTAATGTCTTCGGTGCGTTCATTTTACTCCGCTAAGAACAAAAATTTGACAATTCATTTCATTATGTGGTATAATATATGCATAATTTAAAAATATCCCTTAACCCCCGCCGGGGGTTTTTCTTTTTAGAGTATCTTTTTAATTCCCTCTGCGTACGGCTCTTTGATGATTCCCTTATCGGTGATAATAGCGGTTATGTACTTATGCGGCGTCACATCGAAGGCGGGATTGGCAGCCGTAATGCCTTCCGGTGTAATGCGTACGCCCTGGAAATGAGTCACTTCCTCCGGTTTACGCTCTTCGATAGGTATTTGCTCTCCTGTCTTTAAAGAAATATCGATGGTAGAGACCGGCGCGGCGATATAGAAAGGAATGCCGTTTTCTTTGGCTAATACCGCCAGTGTATAAGTGCCGATTTTATTCGCCGCATCTCCATTTGCCGCGATGCGGTCGGCGCCGGTGATAACGCAGTCCACCTTGCCTCCCCTTATAAAGTACCCCGCCATGGAGTCGGTAATCAGCGTCACCGGCACTCCGGCTCTTTTAAGCTCCCAGGCGGTTAGCCGCGCCCCCTGTAATAGCGGGCGGGTCTCATCGGCGAGGACTTTTATCTTTTTACCCTGTTTATATGCCGTAATGATTATGCCCAGGGCGGTGCCGTAGCCGGATGTCGCTAGCGGTCCGGTATTGCAGTGCGTCAGGACCGTCCAGCCGTCTTTAAGCAGCTCTACCCCGAACAGACTCAAATGGCGGGTGGCATCGGCTTCCTCCCGGTGTATTTTCACCGCTTCTTCTACAAGAGCTTTTTTGATGTCCGGCAGGTTCTTGCCTGTCTCTGCTGTATTTTTCATGCGTTCCAGGGCAAAAAAAAGATTACGCGCGGTCGGTCTGGTAGCGGCTATAGCATCGATTATGCTTTGCAGTTTTTTTAAAAACTCGCCTCGGCTCGTGGCATGAATTTTTGAAGCTCCCAGGGCAACAGCGTACGCTCCGGCTATCCCGATAGCGGGCGCCCCCCTTATTTTCAGTTCCTTGATGGCTGCAGCTACACTGCGATAGTTGTCCAGCTCAAGGTAAATTTCCTCTTGCGACAGCCGTGTCTGGTCGATTATCCTGACACGGTCGCCTAGCCACTCGATAGGCTGATAATCAGCTTTAATAGACTTTACCCCCTGGATTTCACTCCCGATTTTTCCTCATCACGTTCGACTTCTTCGCGATTAATAATCAAAATATGTTCTTGCACGCTTTCCTTTTGATACCAGACGGTCTTCAGGTATTTAAAGCCTGCCTTAAAATACGCTTTAATCGCTATTTCATTTTTTACATGGGGGTCGACGATGCAGTAGTCTACATCGTACTCTCTAAAAATAATCTCTTTAAGGAAATCCCTGATAATACCGCTGCCCAGACCGCGGTGAACGTAATCTGCCTCGCCGATTACGATATCGATACCGGCGCAGCTCCGGTCGAGTCCGAAATTCGTTTTTTCTTCTGGAAAATCGTCCATTTTGCAGGACTGCACCATGCCGATGGGCGTGCCATCATGAATTATCAGGTAAACATCAACACGTTCATCGCCTATAACACGCGGGGAATAATGCTTTGTTATCTCATCTAAAGAAGGATGGTGATTGCCGTCAATCTCCCACCATTCACTCACGTGCGGTGTATTAAACCACTTGTGCAGGAGCGGCAGGTCGGTTTCTTTGATTGGGCTAAAAGTGATTTTTCCGGCTTTCATTGATATTTCAGGCGTTCTGCCTCTTTTCCCATTGCTCGCGTTTAAGCTCCATGAGTATGAAATTGTGACCGTCACGTTTTAGCTGTCCGCAATCTGCAAACCCGCATTTGAGAAAGCACCTCTGGGCCCTCTCATTCCAGTCCAGTGTTTTGAGGTAAAGTCGGTTGAGAGTCGAGGTATTGAAAATATGGTCGATTAGAGTGTCGATTACATCGCCTCCATAGCCTTTATCCCAGTAGTCCCGGTCGCCTATCATAATGCCCAACTGCGCCTCCCTCTTCTTTCCGTCGATATCGTAGCACGTGCAGTTACCGATATGCTTGCCTTCGAGGGTTTCTATAGCCAGTGGGTACCTGTTATCCTTGTGGTGCAGTACCGATGAATAGTCCAGCAGATAAATGGCGAACGACATATCGAGCGTGGGGGCGGCGTCGAGTTTCGCCAGCTCGGGGTCGGACTGCCAATGGTAGTCGTTGTGTACATCCGAGAGTTTTTTCTCGCGGAGCTTTGTTTTTTTGCCGGTGATGACGTTGCCGTGCAAAGGTCCTAATCCGGCAAGATGACTGCTTTTCTTGAATATCATACCTTAGAAGGAACCTGGTTAATAGCTTTAGTTTTCCTCTTGTTCCTCATCCTCTTCTTCACCGCGTTCCCAGATGGGTTCGGTAAAATAATCGATATACTCTTCCATGGCCTGGGCGGCTACCTGTTTGATTCTTTCTCCCGCTTCAATAGCCATCTTGGCGAGCTCGGTATAATCTACTTTAATACCAAGCATGCTGGTCAATACTTTAAGAACAGCCAGGCCAGCCATGGGATTAGGTACGCGGCTGGCGTAAACGGGCACTTCGCCGAGCAGGCAGATGCCGTCTAATTCTCGCTCTTTGGCAACGCCTAACAGTAAGCCGTTCAGACCGGCGATTTGCAGGTTACTCGAATGCTCTAGATTATAGGCTTTTAGTTCGCTGGACAGCAGGTGACTCGTTGCTACGCCCCAGACCTTGGGAGGCTCGGTATGGTGGATGCGGGTTATCGCCGCGGCGCAGGTATAAATGCGCTGTACGCCGAACCTCTGGCCGACGTCAAGGACGCAGTGTGCCAGGTCATATCCTTTCGATGCCGGCTGGTCATCGCCGATGAAGAGAATCAAGTCTTTACCGCCGCCCGTGTTCTTCCAGTAATAAAAGTCGCTTTGAGGGAAGCTGGGTTCTTCGACGACGTTGTCTCTCACAAGTACGCCGATGGGGTCAAAGAAGTATGATGGTTCCAGGTAGCCCAGTTCTTTAAAGCTGAGCTTGGCTTTTAAATAGTTAGCTATAATCATAGCGACGTTGCCGATGCCGGGCCAGGCCGCTAAAAGGTTAGGGGCGTTAAGCTTGGGCCGGGCGGTTATTCTTATAATATCGTTAGTCATTTTAGTGCTCCTGTTTTCTCGTCTCCCTTTTGTTAAAGGAGATGGAGAGTGATTTCTTCTCCCCCTTATCCCTTACTCGACACCGATAACCCTTTACAATAGAAGGGTGGGGTCTGTAAAAATCCCCCCACCCAGCGCGTCTCGCTGCCGATGGCGGCGATGTCTTTAAGGATTTTATAGACATTACCGGAGACCATCGTGTCCTTCACTCTACCTACTATTTTACCATTTTCTATCTTGTAACCTAATAAAACGTTGCCGCTGAAATCCCCGCCGAGGATGTTGCCCTGTCCCGCCCCCATCAACTGCTCGATGACCAGCCCTTCTTTGATATCCTGGACCATTTCATCGAAGGTTGTTTTACCGGGTGTAACGACCAGAGCGCTGGGAGCCGGCGCGGGCAGGCTGCCGCGGCCCCGGTTGCCGTTGCCTGTGCTTTTCTTTCCCGCCAGTGCTGCCGTTTGCAGGTCGTAGAGAAATCCCCTTACGATGCCTTTGTTGATAAGTAGTGTGCGCTGGCTGGCGACCCCCTCATCGTCGCAGGGGCGGCTCGCCGGGCGGAAAGCAACCAAAGGGTCATCCCGGAGGCTGAAATTTTTATCGAAAATTTTTTGCCCGGTTTTATTACCTATGGGTGAAGCGCCCTCATACACAATCTTGCCGTTGAAGGCGGATAAAAGGGGCATAATCAGGGCGCTGGCGACCCCGTTGGGCGTAAAAACAACCGGCAATACTTTAGTAGGCGACTTCGCCCTGTTCTTTGCCAGTTCAAGCTGCTTGAGAACTATATCCGTTACTTTTTTAGTATCGGAGAGGGGGTGGCAGGAATTCTCGCTTTCCCCCACGAAAAGCATATCCGTGTCCTGAATAAGATTGCCTTCGATATCCAGACCGAAAAAGCTTTTTTTATATTCCGCCTGGCCGCCGCGGGAGTTGATAAGGCGGACGGTCATCACGCTGCGGCTCACAATGGCATCGCACATAATGCCTGGTGTATGACCGGTGACTGTAGCTACCATAGCTTCGCCCAGGTCTACCATTTCTTTAATCGGGACCGCCTGCACGGCGGAGTCGTAAATATCTACCTTCGGATAACGCGTATCGCCGGGAAGCTTGAATTTAGCCTCGCTCCCGAAGGCGGCGGTCTCCACGGCATCCTTGACCAGTTGCTGTCCGTCTGCTGTGCCGGCGGCGGTAGCATAGCCAACCCTGCCGTCCTTGATGATGCGCAAAGCGATACTCGTCGACTGGTTGGTCTGCATCTGCTTCAGTCGGTTAGATTCGAACCGGACCTGGGTCTCTTCGGAAGAAACCTCAAAGACCTCGGCTTCTTTAGCGACCTTTTCAGCCCGGGCGAGGATTTGTTCCATTTATTTACCTCCGACAAGGCAGCGCTGGATGCGGATATGCGGGCTGCCGTTGGATACCGGCAGCGGCATCTGGCCGCCTTTACCGCAGCCACCGCCCTGGTTCATATCCAGGTCGTTGCCGATGGCGTCGATATTCTTTAAAGTGTTAAAGACGTTGCCGGTGAGCATGATAGGCCGGATAGCCTCGGCTATTTTACCCTTGCGAATCATGTAGGCTTCGCCGGCGGAGAAGGTGAACATCTCCATGCTCGTCATGCCACCGTACCAGTTCTTGGCGTAGATACCCTCTTTGATATCGGAAATCATCTCCTCGAAAGAGATAGACCCCGGCTCGATGTATGTGTTGGTCATGCGCACGATGGGCGGGTAGCGGTAGTTGATAGCCCGCGCATTGCCCGTCGGCTTTTCATTCATTTTAGCAGCGGTCTCCCGCGAGTGCAGCCTGCCCACGAGCTTTCCTTCCCGTATCAGGTAGGTCTTGACGGAAGGAGTGCCTTCGTCGTCGTATTTATAGCTGCCCCGCAGCCCCGGCTCCGCTGCCGAATCGACGATATTAAGCTGCTCTACGCCGAACTGCCTGCCCAGCACCATTATTTCCTGCATCCGGTCGTTCTCGTAAACGAAATCTGACTCGGACAGGTGTCCGAAAGCCTCATGCACGAAGACGCCCGCCAGAATGGGGTCGAGGACGACGGTATACTCGCCGCCTTTAGCCTGCGGCGCCGTAAGCAGTGCCACGGCATTCTGGGACATCTCTTTAATTTTCTGGTGGAGACCCTTTATAGCTTTGAAGTCACCCCGGCTGCCAATGCTCAATCCTACCTGCTGAACTTCACTATCTTTAGCCGCAATGGCCGTCAGCCGCAGGGCGACATCCGCCCTTTCCTGGGTGATATAACTACCCTCCGAGTTCAGGAAAACGACTTTCTTACGACTGTCCGAATAGTTAATATTGGAGGTCTTTATCTGGGGGATACTCCAGATGATTTCGTTGTACTCATCCAGAAGGCGTTTCTTGTCCGCCAGCGGTATGGTCACGGGGTCCTGTGAAACTCCGCTAGGTATGTTGTCTACGGCGGATTCTATCGGTGCCAGATTACTCTTGCCGGTGCCGGCTGACCGCGCCTGCTCGACAGCCAGCGAAACACGGTCGGGAAGTTTGGCGAAGTCGTTAAAGCTGGTGAATCCCCACCCGCCTTTTACCAGCGCCCGCACGTTACCGCCGGAAGCTGTAGAACGCCCGATGGACTCCATGACCTTGCCGCGGTAAACGATGTGGCTGGTCTGGCTTTCCTCGAAACGCGCTTCTGTATAGTCAGATTTTCTATTCTTTAGCTCTGCTGCCAGGCTTTGAGCAACGGCATCTATATCCGGCATATTAAAAAACCTCTATGAAAAACGGCATTCTATGGCAGTTAAGAAAAGTTTAACGAACACAGCAGGGAATGTCAATTTAATCGGCGGCGACTATGACCTTTTAGCCTGCAAGGATTTGCGAGCTACGAAGACCCCCATAGGTATATCCGAACCTTGATAATACTCCATTAACTCTAATTTAGCCCCAGCGATAGCATCGATATATTGTTGCCGTGAGAATAGTCCGATTTCGATTGACTGGGTATTGTAGGTAACTACACCGTCGCGACCTATCAGGTGGTGGAAATCTACTACGATTAGACCCGGCGCTTTGAGTTTAACATTTTCCATGCGGGCAATGCGAACGTTTGGGTGTTTCACAGCGTCAACGACAATCTTAGGTTTGAACTCTTCTTGAGTCGACCATGGCGTCAGACAGAGCACACCGCCCGGATTCATATGCGCCGCGAAAGTGATCAGCGTCTTTTTCAAGTTCTCTAGTGTGCGTATGAAACCGATTGAGCCGTATAAACATACAAGAGCATCGAATTTCTGGTTGATAGTAAAGTCCACCATATCACCGCGATGGAACTTGACATCCGGAAACTTACGAATGGCATATGACAACATCTCTGGACTTATGTCCAGTCCGGTAACGCAGTAGTGGTCGTGCCAATATGTTATATGGCCACCTGTGCCACAGGCGAGATCGAGTAACTCATTACCGCCGCTTAGTTTATAGGTTTCTATGAGTGCCATAGCTTTGGCAGCTTCAATTTTATATTGCTCGGGTTTTACGTATAACTCGTCGTAGTATGCAGCAATTATTGCGAAATCGTTCATAGAGTAACAAATTATATCATGCCATTAATCCGGTGGCAAAACATGCGTATGGTAAAGTAGTTTCGCCTTGACACTCGCACGCATGTTAGCTTAAACTATGAGAGGAATTTTCTTCTCAAACAGAACCCCAATCACCTCGGTCAACTGGAATGAGTACGCTATCTGGAACGTTCAAATCAAGCAGAGAGGAGATAAGACTGTGACTTACACGACTTTACTTTACGAGAAAAAAGAAGGCATCGGCGTCGTCACTCTCAACCGCCCGGATAAATTAAACGCCCTCAATAGCACCGTCTACAACGAACTCTATAACGTCTTCGAGTCCATCGAGAATGACCCCGAGGTAAGGGTGGCTGTCCTGACCGGTGCCGGCGAGAAAGCTTTTGGCGCCGGTTCCGATGTCGCCGAGATGCAGAACATGGGCCCTCTGGAAATCCAGAAGTTCATGGCAACCATCCGTAAAACTTCCGACTTCATTTACGCGCTTACCAAGCCCACTATCGCCGCTATCCATGGCTACGCCCTTGGCGGCGGCTGCGAGCTTTCCATGTGCTGCGACCTCCGTATTGCCTCGGAGAAAGCGCGCTTCGGCCAGCCGGAGATAAACCTGGGATTGATTCCCGGCGCCGGCGGGACCCAGCGCCTCACGCGCCTCATTGGCGCCGCTAAAGCCAAGGAAATGATTTACCTTGGGGATATGATTGACGCTGCTACCGCTCTCAACCTCGGTCTCGTTAATAAAGTAGTACCCCCGGAAAAGCTGATGGAAGAAGCCATGGAATGGGCGAAAAAGTTAGCCGGTAAGAGTGGGCCCATTCTGGCGATGGCTAAAATGGCAATCAACACCGGCATAGATACGGATATGGCTTCCGGCCTTAACATGGAGACGAAATGCAATGCCCTCTGCTTTGCCACCGAGGACCGGAAAGAAGGCATGGACGCCTTCCTGGAAAAAAGGAAAGCAGTATTTAAGAACAGGTAAAAACAACCTTAAGGAGGTTTACTACTGTGGCGATTAAAAAAGTGTTTGTAATTGGAGCTGGGACGATGGGCAACGGTATAGCCCAGGTAAGCGCCCAGGCCGGCTACGACGTGGTGATGTCCGACATTAAGGACGAGTTTATACAGAAGGGCATGGCAACCATCGAGAAGAGCCTTGACCGGATGGTGAAAAAAGAAACGATGAAAGAGGCCGATAAAGCTACCGTATTAGCCCGCATCAAGACCACAATAAATATGAAAGACGCTAAAGATGCCGACCTTGTTATTGAGGCGGCGCCGGAAATACTGGATTTAAAGAAAAATATATTTAAACAGCTTGATGAAATATGCAAGCCGGATGCTATTCTTGCTACCAATACCTCGTCCCTTCCCATCGGCGAAATCGCCGCCTCTACGAAAAATCCTGCGAGGGTTATCGGGATACATTTCATGAACCCGGTGCCGGTGATGAAGGGGGTGGAGGTTATACCGGGCAGGCACACCACCGATGCTGTCCTCGAAGCCTCCAAGGAATACGTGAAGAAAATCGGTAAAGAACCCTGCGAAGCTCGGGACTACGCCGGTTTCATCGTCTCACGACTTGTTGACGCGCTGATGAATGAGGCTTTCTACTGCGTTATGGACGGCAACAAGCCGGAAGAGGTAGATAAGGCTATAAAACTATGCCTCAACCATCCGATGGGCCCGCTGGAGCTTTGCGACCTTGCCGGCGCCGACGTTGTTATGCACGGACTAGAGACGATGTACGAAGAGTTCGGCGAGAGGCTGATGCCCGCCCCGCTTTTAAAGAATATGGTGCGCTCCGGCGACCTCGGGCGCAAGACCGGCCGCGGCTTTTACGATTATACCCAGAAATAAAATGTCAGAAATATATATACACAATTAGAAAAGGAAGGTAAAAATGGCAAGTGATAAAGATGTTGTAATCGTGGCGGCAGCCAGGACGCCATTCGGCAGGTTCGGCGGCTCGCTCGCTAACATTGATTACTATGAACTTGGCGCGATACCGATGCGTGAGGTTGTTAAGAGGGCTGGTGTCAAACCTGATGTTATCAACGAGGTTTTCTGGGGCGTGGGGGATACATCCGCCTGCCGCGACCCATATACCCCCGTCGCTGCCCGCCAGTCGCTTATCAGAGCGGGACTGCCCCACGAGACGGTGTCCGTCTCCTTCGACATGGCATGCGTTTCTGCGATGCATGCAGTGAAGCTGGCGGCTATGGAAATGGCGGCCGGAGAAATAGAGGTAGCCATTGCCGGCGGTGCGGCTTCTTTCGGACAGTCTCCTCTGGTGGTAAGGGGTCTCCGCTTCGGCGGTCACCGTCTGGCGGATGTTAAAATGGAGGACCCTCTGGTAGCCCTCGGCTATAAAGACTTCAACCCCGTTTCCGTCGATAGCGACAACGTGGCTTACGAATATAAATTTACCCGTGAGGATATGGACGAGTGGTCGGCCCGCAGCCATACCAACTATGGTAAATCATGGGAAGCCGGCAAGTTCAAGGATGAGATTATGCCTATGTCCATCCCGCAGCCTAAAGGCGATCCCAAGGTGCTGGATGTCGATGAGCAGTATCGACCCGGCACGACCATGGAGGGACTTGCCAAACTAAAACCGATTTACAATACCCGCATGATAACCGCCGGCAATGCACCCGGACTGAACGACGGCGCCACGGCTATCCTGCTGATGACTCGTAAGAGAGCGAAAGAACTCGGTCTCAAGGTGCTGGGCACGGTGGTAACCTCGGTATCAATTGCGCTTAATGCCAGCCGTATGCCGGAGGGACCCGGCTATGCTATGCTGAAAGCTCTTAATAAAGCCAACCTGACCTTTGACGATATGACTGTCATGGAAATTAATGAGGCTTTCGCCTGTGTCCCCCTGGTGTCCATGATGGTTGCCGTCAATAATGACAAGAGTAAATATAAAGCAATGCGGGAAAAGATGAACGTCAACGGCAGCGCTATCGCCATCGGGCATCCTAATACCGCCAGCGGAGCCCGGCTTGTCATGAACCTGATGTACGAGATGCAAAGGCGGGGCGGCGGTTATGCTATGGGCGCTATTTGCGGTGGCCTGGCACAGGCGGATGCCTGTATTATTAAAGTGGAATAAGAAATAATTGTCATTGCGAGCGAAGCGTGGCAATCACTGATTAGAATTAAGTCGATGATAGAGATTGCTACGGCCTTCGGCCTCGCAATGACATATAAAAAAGTATAGAAAATAAGGAGTAATGCATGGACATATCTCAATTTTCTTTGAAAGGCAAAGTTGCCCTGGTCATCGGCGGGGCCGGGGATATCGGTAAAGCCATCGCCGAGACTTATTCCGTTGCCGGCGCCGATGTCGTCATCAGTAGCCGCAAGCAGGAAAACCTGGACAAAGCCGCGGCTGAAATCACAGCCAAGTCAAAAGGCAAAGTCCTGGGGATAGCCGGGCACCTTGGCAAACTTGATACTATCAAAGCCCTGGTTGATGCCGTCATGAAAGAGTGCGGACGTATCGATATCGTCGTCAACAGTTCCGGCTCCAGCTTCATGGTGCCCCTCACGGATGTCGAGGAATGGCAGTGGGATAACGTGATGAGCGTTAATGTCAAAGGGCCCTTCTTCCTGTGCAAACAGATTGCCCCCATTATGAAAGAGCAGGGTGGAGGCAGCATTATTAATATCACGTCCTACATGGGCATCAGGACGGAAGAAACGCTGGGCGTCTATTGCATCAGCAAAGCGGCGGTCATGCACATGACCCGCGTCATGGCTAAAGAATGGGGAAAATGGAATATCCGCGTCAATTCCATTGCGCCCGCCTGGGTGCACAGTCGGCTGTCCGACCCCTTCTTGCAAATGCCGGGGATAAACGACAGGATGTTAAGCCAGACGGTTATCGGGCGCTTCGGCGAGCCTGACGATGTAGCAGCCATTGCTCTTTACCTGGCTTCCGACGCTGCTAAAAACCAGACCGCTGGTCTCTTCCCGCTCGATTACGGTATGCTTACCTAAAAGATAGGTTAATATTGAAAAAGGAGGCTTTAAAATGGCACTTCCATTGAATGGCAAAGTTGTTCTGGTAACCGGCGCGAGACAGGGATTGGGCAAATCAATCTCGCTGGGTATGGCGGAAGCCGGTGCCGACCTCGTTATATGCGACCGTGTTACCGATGACGGCAAACTGGCGGAGACCGCCAAAGAGTTAGAAGCTCTTGGAAGGAAAACACTATCCCTCGGCGGTGATATCACCGTAGAAGATGATGTCAACAATATCGTCAATAAATCGCTGGAGAAATTCGGCAAGATTGACGTATTGGTAAACAATGCCGGCGTCACCGCGCAGGACTCCTTCCTCAACCTGCCTTACCGTCGCTGGAGGCTGATTCTTTCCGTCAACCTGGACGGCACCTTCCTCTGCTCCAAGGTAGTCCTGCCGCATATGATAGAGAAGAAGAGCGGTATGATTATCAATGTTTCCTCTATTCTGGCGCACCAGATACGCATGAACATTGCCTACGGCGTCACCAAGGCGGGTGTGGAGAGATTCACCATGGGTCTGGCGCGGGAAATGCGGCGGGAAACGGGCATCGCTATCACCTGTATCCGGCCTTACTTCGTGAAGACCGAGGTGGTCATGGGATTCATGGACGGCCAAGACACCAGCGATTTCGAGGAGCCGATAATCTGGCAGAAATACCCGGCGATGCTGGCTGGCTCTAAAC
>Ga0154618_108_pt1 | contig 12511 bp, 12 predicted proteins | sample Rifle2008BG13ft_FD_116047 | JGI IMG/M metagenome (GOLD analysis project Ga0154618, IMG submission 116047) | Chloroflexi bacterium RBG_13_51_52 | reverse complement strand
GCACATCAATAACAACTCCATCGCCCATATCTATCCGCTGTCCGGCGCAGGCAATGACGCTTTTAATCCCCGTTTCGTCAATAAATCTTAACCACTCATCATACAGCGACGATTTATAATCGAGCGACGGATACAGTACTTGCGCCACATCATAACGACGCATTACTTCCATCAACCCGGCAAGGTGGTCTTGATGAGGATGCGTCAATACTACGAAGTCGATACTCCTGTCCCAGAAAGGCATCTGCCGGCTTAACTCCATGGTAATCACCTGGGGGCTAGGCCCGCCATCGATGAGAACCTGCGTGCTGCCCCTTTGAATTAGAATTGCGTCCCCCTGCCCCACATCCAGAAAACTTACGCGCAGTTCTTTATCAGGCATAGTAGCCGATGTATAAACCACCAGAACCGTTATCACCAGCAGCGGTGCGATTGCCCATTTAAGTCGTTGTGAGAATCCTTGAGATGTGCTCACGCCGGCTTTCATTACCCCGGCTGCCCCGGATACCAAATTGCGCATCTTACTCCACCGACCGTGCAGCCAGATAATCGCCGCTAATAACACGTAATAGCACACGATAAAAACAGGACTTATCGAATCGACATCAATTGAAGCAATAGACGGCGACCCCATGCCGCTGACGACCAATATCATGTACGATAAAAAAGGCCAGACCAACCAGCCTAATACCTGAGCGACTGCCACCGAAGCCAGTCCGAAAAGCATCGTAATAGAACCCAGGACGATAATGACGGGCAACACGGGCGTTAGTAAGAAAGTGGCTATCGGACCGGCCAGCGAAAAGATGCCGAAGTAATAAACGATTAAAGGCCAGACAGCGATAATCGCCGCCAGCGTGGCGCTGATGCTATCGATAGTAACATTCAATATAGATACGAGGAATCCTTCATCACCGATACGGGCAGTGACTATCCTTCTACCAAAATTCCTGAGGACGGGATAAATGAAAATCAGCCCGGCCATAGCAAGGAAACTCAACTGGAAAGACGCATCGCCGAGGATATACGGGCTGATGCCTACCATGACCGCTGCGGCGAAGGTCAATGCTGCCATACCGCTGCGCTGCCTCCCCAGGGCCTCGGCAAAAAGAAAAAGGCTGGCCATGATAGCGCCGCGCACTACCGGTGGATTCATACCGGTGATGATAGTGTAAAACCAGATAACAACCAGCGCCAGCCAGACATATAAATAATGTCTCCTGCCGAAAAGCCATAATCCAAAACTAAGCAGGATGCCAGCCATAATGCCGAGATTGATACCGGATATCGCCAGTAGATGGGATGTTCCACTGCGGGCAAAATCACTATTCAGCTGTTCGGGAATATTAGCCCGCATCCCCAGGAGAATTCCCTGCGCCAGTGACGCTTGAGGCTCGGGCAGCACTTCCGCCAGTGTCCGTGACAGGCTTTTCCTCAAGTCATAAATCCATGCCAGTGGCTGAAAGCCATGCCCCTCATCCAAAACCTCTACTTTTGGATAATATATGGTGGTGTAAATGCCCTGGTGCGCCAGATATCCCTGATAATCGAAGTCATCGAGGCGCGGCGGTGTTTGCAGCTCTCCAATGATACTGATTAAATCGCCGTATCTATATTCAGGGTATCGCGGCACGATTACCAGTACCGTTCCTTCAACCTCCCGCCAGCCTTCCTCCAGATTTATCTCTTCCGTGGCTACGGTCAGCCGGGTGCTTTTATCTCTGATATCAGGGTCTCCCGTGATTACCCCTGTTATTTCATAGGTACCGATATCGTTATAGAAATAGATTCGACTTTCATCGACGGTATAAAGACTAGAATAAGAATAAACGGCAGCAGCCACGAAAAGAAAAACCCCAAGACTGGCAAGTATAACTGACTTTCGATGACGGGTTATAAAAAGCAGCGCCAGCGGGACCAGCCCGAAGAGACAAAACAGGAGCGGCAGCTTCAAGATAGAACCGGCAAATATGCCAACCACCCAGACAGAGCTAAGATATATCAGTAACACAAGCCCTTATCCTGAAATTAATCGTTTACGGTAATCATGTCTTTGATCATATCGAAACTGATATCGCCGAAGCCCGGTACATTTTTCAATTCATTGATGTCACGGAAGACGCCATGCTGATTACGGTATTCAACAATTGCTTGAGCCTTTACATCTCCCACCCCGGGCAAGGCTTTAAGCAGCCATACTTCTGCCCGGTTGATATTGATTTTCTGTGGAGTTTCTTCATCAACCGTTTTGTGGATAATCAGTTCTATGCCATTAAGGTCAGCGCCTTCTTTTAATCCACCTGCAGCCGCGAGCATATCGTCGAAGCTATCTCCGGAAAATACCGGGTAGTAGCCGGGATTATTTACTTCACCCCCGATATAAACTCCCCCGGCGATTTCCTTTTCCGGTGATTTGGATATCTCAAGAGCTTGACCATGGCCGGCTTTCTGACTGATAACTATGCTGCCGACAATAATCACTATCACCAGCAACAAAAACGCCAGAGACCAGCCATTGAAGAATCTGCTCGCTTTCACAAAAGACTCCACCCTATATACCCGAATGCAACACTTTGAAAAACTACCCCTGTATCATCTCATTATGCCATTTGGCGAATTATTGTCAATAGCATGATCGATTTTTCTTTACAAAGAAACGGGCAGGAGTCAATTTGGAAGGACGTTAATCAAAAAGATAAAAAAAGGATTGACCAGCCTACATACCACCTAAGGCTGCTTCTAGTTCCTCTTTATTCTCGGAGGGAGTTATCGCTATTATCTGGTCGCCCGCCTGAAGCACGGTATGGGCTACAGGAACATGAGCATTGCCTTCATTGGGAATGATAAGTGCCAGTTTGCTTTCCTTGGGCAGAGAAAGGTCTTTAACTGTTTTTCCTACACTACTGGACTCGGGAGATATCCTGACATCGACGATTATCAGCCCTTTTTCATCGAGGGTTAGCAGTTGCGTTACAGGATGTGTCGGCACTTCATGTTCAATTACTTCAATAATAAGGTCGGTAGTGTTAACCGTTACGTCTACGCCCAGTTTTTTAAAGAGGACGGCGTTCCTCGGATTACGGATTCGGGCTATAGTGCGGGGAACATTATGTTTATGCTTGGCTACCTGGCAGGCTACCAGATTGTCCTCGTCATCGCCGGTTACCGCTACCATCATATCGGCGCGGCCGGTACCAACCTCCGCCAGGGTCGCCGCCTCGCAGCCATCACCACGGAAGCAAACACTACCCAGTTCATCGGTTATTGTCTTGCAAATGCGGGCATCCTTTTCCAGGACGAGCACCTCGTGCCCCTCTTTAAGTAAAGCTTTCATCAGGTAATACCCCAGCCTACCTCCCCCGACGATAATAATATACATGTTATTCCTTACCCTCAATCTGCTCTCTCAATAATTGAGCGAAAATCTTGGTCGGGCTTATTGTTTCCAGACCAAGGGCATTATACATCTCTTCACGGAGCGGGTCGTATATGCGGCTCACTACCCTCTCAACTTTAAAAACATGCTTGGCAATCTGGCAAGCCATAACATTACGGTTGTCACCCTGTGTCAACGCCACAAAAACGTCCGCGTCCTCGATACCCGCTTTTTTTAATGAATCCTCATCAGTACCATTTCCAAAGAGAGCTGTACCTCCGAAGGAAGGCTGTAATCTGCGAAAACTATACGTATCGTTATCCAGGATAGTCACCTTGTGACCATCTTCATCCAACAACGAAGCCAGCCTCGCGCCGACACGACCACATCCCATGATCAATATATTCATACCCAAAACCTGACCTTGTTTTTTATTGCTTTACTGCTGGTAAAGTATAACCGGGCATGGGGAATTTTTCAACACATAAGGCACGACATTCCCCAGACTGAACTGTCCGAAACGCTGTTTATAAGCAATGCCCATGAGAATCAAACTGACACCCCTCTCCACAACCTCATCCACGATTGCCGGCCCCACCTCTCTCGCCTGGAGGACATCGGTTTCAATCTCGTAGTCCTCTTCCCCGGCAACAGCCTCTGCTTTATCGAGTATTTCCTCCGCCTTTTTAATCTCGGAGTCGATTTCGGCATCTAAAGGCAGAGCGCGTTTGATAGTCACCACCGACACCGCCCATACTTTTCCCTTATCTTTCTTGGCAAGACGGCAAGCCAGCTTGACTGTCTCGACATCTGCCTCGGTTCCGGAAACCGGCACCAGAATCTTCTTAAACACAATTACCTTCTTATTTGATTATTAATTTGACAGAGGCAATTATAACTCTATTAAGAAAAAACTACAATACCCAATTACTTTATTTTTGGTTTAATCTGCCATTCTTCAGTCTTTTTACGCCGTCTTTGCTTGATAATAACAAAAATAACAAAACCAACCAACATCCAGCCCAAGCCTACCCAGCGACTGTACGGCTCCAGGAGAAGAATAATAACCCATATTGAGACTGTCGCCAATAGTCCGATTACAGCAGTTATGGGAACATCAAATCCCTTAATAGAAAAATTCCCCTTCAGCCTGAAGGGACGCGGCATATCCGGATTCCTGAATCTTAGTCCTATGATAGATGCATGAGCAAACATAAATGCCAGGAGCGAACCGATAGCATAAAGCGCACCCATATTGGCAAAGACGTCGGTCGCAAAAAAGCCCGGTATTAGTAATGCGATGGCGATTAGACTGAAGACAACAATCGAAATATACGGCGTTTTAAAACGACTATGTATACGACTGAAAGCCGATGGCGCAAGCCCATGTGTGCCCTGTGAAAATGCCAGCCTCGATATACCTATGAGTCCAGCATTGGTCGCTATTAATAGTATCGTACCCGCTAAAATCGCGATAAGCGGTTTGAGAACAACCTTTATCATTTCTATGGGAATATGGAAGGCGATGCCTGCTACCGGGTCACGGGACCACTCTGAAGCCAGCTCTTCTACCGGCATAGCGGAAAGTGATACCAGAGAAATTCCGGCAAAAATCACCAAGACAGCAACTATCATCATGATTAATGCCCTCGGAACACTCTTTTCCGGTTTCTTGGTCTCTTCTGCCATCTGCGACATCGTTTCAATACCGGTATAAGCAATAGTAGCCAGGGCAATACCAAAAACCAGATTTCCCGTCGATGGCCAGTTATCGATAATCCGCTGGATTAAAACCGTCGGATTAAACAGCGTGATAAAACCGATGACAACGAGGGTAATCTGGGTAAGAATATCCACCACGGTAGCACCAATATTAAGAAAGGATGTTTCTTTTATCCCGACAACATTAATCATCATCAGGAAAAACACGATTACGATAGAAGCAAACGTGCCGATAATAGGTGATGTTTTAAAAGGCTCCCAAAAAAAACCCAGATACGGTGGTATGGTAAAGGCTGAAATGGAGATGGTAACGATATAACTCAACATCAACGCCCAGCCGGCGATAAAGCCGGCCGTATCACCGAAAGCATGGCGGGCAAAACTGGCCGAGCCACCAGCTTCCGGAATCGCGGATGTGCCCTCGGCATAGGTTAAAGCAGTAAAAATAAAAAGAATTCCGGCTATCCCAAGCGCTACCGGAGTAGCTCCTCCGGCAACTAAAGCAACTATCCCCAGCGCATAATAAATCGATGAGCCTACGTTTCCATAGCCAGCGCTGAATACAGCAGAAATACCCAGCACTCTTCTCAGGTGAAATCTGCTTATTCTACGGGGGCGGAAAACCCTATCACCGGGTTTAGGATTCCAGTTGTCAGACATATCTCGTCATCAGACCAATTATAGTATTGTATCACAAATATTTTATACTTCAAATACAGCCAAGCGTTTCAGTTTTCAATTCGCTTGCTTAAAACGCAAAAATTATCCAGAGTACTATTGACATATGTATTGTTATTTCCTATAATATTGCCAATTGGCACATTTTCATAGGAATTTACTTATGATAATCAAGACAAGAGTGTTTGAAATGGCTGACGGGAAATACCAGAACCTGTCTGACCTGGCACGGGCGATGGGGCTATCTGTTAGCCAGGTCTATCGCGTCCGCATGGGCAAACGCGGTATCAACGAGAAATTTATCATCGGTGCTAAAAAGGCTTTCCCGAACCACAGGCTCGATGAGCTCTTCTATTTCCAACCTGAACCAGATAAAAGTGATTTAGCAAAGACATCTACGCCTAATCGTATTATCACATAATCCCGCAATTCATTACTTCTGATTTTTAGAATCAAAACAATCAGTAGCGTTAAATTTCTATATCCTCGGGTTCAATCTTTCGTAACGCATCCGCATTTTCAAGTCGGTCAACATAGAGTACCCCGTTCAGATGGTCGATTTCATGTTCCAGCGCCTGGGACAGCAGGCCTTCCGCTTTTATCCGTATTTCTTTCCCATTGATATCCAAACCTTTGACTGTTACTGATTCCGCCCGGTACAACTCGCCAATGTAACCCGGGATACTCAAACAGCCTTCACTAACCAGACGTTGACCTTTGCGTCGCGCAATTTCCCCATTTATCAGTATTATATCTTCTTCTTCAGGCAAGCATATAACGGTGACACGCAGGGAAACGCCTATCTGCGGGGCAGCTAATCCCACCCTGCCTGCATCAGCATGCAGCGTTTCACGCATATCGGCAATAAGCTTTTTAATGGACCTATCAATAACACCAACCCGTTTTGTCTTTTTTCTTAATATAGGGTCGGGCACCGTCCGTATCGGTAATACCGCCATGCATCCTCCATATATATGTGAACCATCTATCTTAAGTTTACTGAATGAGGCTTATGGGGTCAATATCCACCGTCCAACCACGAGGTAAGATGAGCGGCGAAAGAAAAGCCGAAAGATTCCGACCGCGAATAATCAACTGCCAGCGGTATCTGCCCCGCAGGCGGTGGATAAAAGACGGGGCGGGACCGATGATTCCGATACCACTTATTCCCCTGGCATTGCTTTCCTCTGTAATAATACGTTTCATCTTTTCAGTCTCACGTTGGCAAATAGCATCATTTGTGTGTGTGAAACTCAACCGGGCAAGCTGCGTGAATGGAGGATTATTAAGCTGTTTTCGGTAAGTAATTTCCTGTTCGTAAAAAGAAACGTAATCATGCCTGGCAGCCGCTTGAATAGCATAGTGTTCCGGAGAAAAGGTCTGTATGATAACTCTCCCGCCGGACAAGCCGCGTCCTGCCCTGCCGGCTACCTGGCTTAGCAACTGAAACGTCCTCTCGCCGGCCCGGAAGTCCGGCAGATTAAGGCTAGTGTCGGCGTTGACCACGCCCACCAGCGTCACCGACGGTATGTCAAGTCCCTTTGCGACCATCTGCGTGCCGATGAGTATTTCCGCATTACGGCTGCGGAATTTCCGCAATATATCTTCATTGGATGTCTTGCCGGTGGTAGCATCACTATCCCAACGGAGATGCCGGGCGCGGGGAAAAGTATATTTTACTTCCTGCTCCAGTTTTTGGGTGCCGGCCCCGAGAAACTTTAGCTGGCGACTACTACAGTTGGGGCATACCTCTGGAACGGGCGTCTTATAGTTGCACTGGTGGCAGACTAGTATATCGTCTTTTATATTATGGGCAAGGGGCACTTCGCAGCGGCGGCAGCGCAGTACGAATCCGCACCGACGGCACTGAATGTAATATGCCCCACCCCTCCTGTTTAAAAAAAGTATCACCTGCTCTCCGGCAGATACGACTCTATTGATGGATTGCTCCAGTGACCGACTGAAAATGCCGCGGTTTCCTGCCTTGAGTTCCTCTCTCATATCCACCACTTCAACTTGCGGTAAAACTACCCCCACACTGGGGACAACACGCTGGGGCAATTCCAATAATCTGTATTTCCCACTCCGCGCTTTATAATATGATTCGACATCCGGGGTAGCGCTGCCGAGGACTACCACCGCCCCGGTCAACTCCGCCAGCTTCACAGCCACCTCACGCGCGTGGTAATGAGGTGAATTATCCTGCTTATAGGTCCATTCATGTTCCTCATCAATGATTATCAATCCCAGGTCCGGCTGGGGGGCAAAAATGGCGCTGCGCGACCCTATAACAACATCACACTCGCCATTCTGGATACGACGCCATTCGTCAAACTGCTCGCCCGTTGATAACTTGCTGTGCAAAACGCCGACACGTCGAGGAAAACGCGCCGCAAAACGCTCGATTGTCTGCGGGGTCAAGGCTATCTCCGGCACCAGTACAATACCTTTTTTACCTTGTCCTATCGCTTCGGCAAGCGATCGTAGATAAACCTCGGTCTTGCCGCTTCCCGTGACCCCACGCAATAAAAAAACCCGCGGCGATGTATCTTCTAATTTCGTTTTTAACAATTCAGATTTTATAGTATTAAAAGCATTTTGCTGGTCGTCAGCGAGATTTAATGGAGAAGTGGGAATGATATTTTCATAGGATATCGGCTCCCGTCTGACTTCAACCGTTTGAAACACAACCAGTCCACGATGCGCCAGCGTATCGGCAACGGATTTACTGCAGGAAGTCTTTTTCCTGGCTTCGGCCCAGGGTATGGGGTGGGGCTGCTCTTTTAAAAACTCATAAAGCGCCGCCTGTTTCGGCGTAAGTTTTAATTCCCCGCTACCATTACCCGCCAGACCTATATAGAGCTCGTTCTTCGGCTTTATCCTGACCGGCGAAAGCTCGTAACTCCGGCTGATAAGCCCCTGCCTGACCATCTGCGAGATGGTTGTGCCGGTCTTTTTCTTGCCCAGCGCTTTCTCGATTAACTTTAACTCGACCCTGCCCTTTTCAAGCAAGATTTCCATGACCTTATTCTGCTCGTTTTCGAGAGAAGCTGTATCGATATCCGGGCGGACCGGACTTATAAAGGCAAGGGCTTTCCGCTCGAACGCCGGCGGCAGCATTAAAGCGACGGCGTTGAAAAGCGGCGATAGATAGTACTCGCTTATCCAGCGCGCCAGTGATATTTGATATTGAGATAAAATCGGCTCCGGACTTATGACGTCGATGATTTCCCGGGTTTCTTCCACCGCAGGGATTGCAGTGAGTTCCATGACAACTCCCTGAAGTACTTTTTCACCGAAAGGGACCAGTACTGCCTGCCCGACGCAGACATCCAATCCGGAGGGAATAGAGTAGCTGTAAGTCTGTCGCTGGGCAACCGGTGAATTTACACTTACCTCGGCGTATTTCATCCCGGACTCCAGAGGACTAATATTTTACCCAGCAAAAGGTTGTTGATTACAATAATATATATTACTGAGGAGTTTCTTCAGTCTGGTTATTCGCCGGTTCATCGGGAGTCTCTTCGGCATCTGTATTCTCCGCTACCGGCGCTTTTTCCTTCGGTTTCCCGGCAGCTGCTTTTTTCTTACCTTCTTTTTCCGCTTCGGGAGTTTTAACGGCGGTCGGTTCCGCTTCCTTTTCTTCGGCTGCTTTTTCTGCCGCCGCGGCTACAGCCGCCTCATCCATAATAGGTTCTATCACTTCCTCGGGCTGTTCCTGGAGCAACTCCTCGCCCACCTGCCTGACTTTTCTTTCAACACGCTTAATCTTGCGCCTGGCTTCTTTGCCGCTAAGTTGACGCAGATAATAAAGGCGTGAACGGCGTACTTTTCCCTGGCGGACTATCTCTACTTTTTCCACCAGAGGTGAATTAATAGGGAAAGACCGCTCAACGCCGATGCCGAAGGCAACGTGTCTCACGGTATAGCTAGCGCCATGTCCACCTCGCCTAACTTTGATAACCACGCCCTGAAATACCTGAATCCTTTCCTTATCGCCTTCGACTATCTTCGTGCTGACCCGCACGGTATCGCCGGGAGCGATATCAGGAATTTTTACGTTTTTCTTAATGTCAACCAGTGATGAAACATCCATGTCAAGACTCCCTAATTATATTATTCTTTTTTATCCGTATGCATCATACGCTGTACGAGTTGTTTATCTTCAACACCGAGGTCGGCTTTATCCAATAGTTCAGGTCGTTTTTCCAGCGTACGCTTGATAATCTGTTCGCGTCGCCATTTGGCTATTTGAGCATGATTGCCGGAAAGCAAAATATCCGGCACCTTCAACCCCCGGTAGTCTGCCGGCCGTGTATACTGCGGATACTCTAAAAGTCCGCTGGCATGAGAATCTTCCAGAGGCGATTCTTCCGAACCCAGCACCCCCGGCACTAACCGTAAAACTGCGTCAGCTACCACCATCGCCGGTAATTCGCCGCCGGTTAAAACATAGTCGCCGATACTGATGGTATCGGTAGCCAGGTTCTCCACAACCCGCTCATCAACCCCTTCGTAATGACCGCAAATTAAAACAATGCGAGGGTGCTTCGCCAGCTCCCGGGCGATTTTATGCGTAAACAGTCTCCCCTGCGGCGTTAATAAAATTATTGGAAGTTCGGCCTCTTTATCCTCGACGTTTCCTTTAATAGATTCCACGGCTTCAAAGATAGGTTCCGGCTTCATGACCATACCAGCACCACCGCCATAGGGATAGTCATCGGTGGTATGATGCTTATCGTGGGTAAAGTCCCGTATGTTCACCGGATTGATAATCACCAGTCCGTTATATATCGCCCGCTTAAAAATGCCGAAACCGAAAGGCACTTCAAACATCTGCGGAAATATGGTCAGAATATCTATACGCATTTTTCTAATGTATCCCGGCATCCTGAAAAGAATGCTCCGTTACTTCTCCCTTGATTATCTCTACGGCGTGCGGTATGGCCGGTAAAATCACCTCAAGACATTCCCTCACTGCTTTAGGGCTGCCCGGCAAGTTGATAATAAGGCACTGCCCGCGCTGACCGGCAACCGCCCGGCTTAACATTGCCGTGGGCGATTTTTCCAACGATTTTGCCCTCATTGCCTCGACTATACCGGGCACGCTCCTTTCAATCACGGAGAGCGTTGCCTCGGGCGTAACGTCTCTTTTGCTTAATCCGGTCCCGCCCGAAGTTAATATAACATCCGCTTTCCCGCTGTCAGACCATTCGCATAATGTGGCGGCGATGATATCTTTCTCATCCGGGATTATCTCATATTTAACAACGGTACTATCTATTGAAGATACACATTCCCGGACAGCCTCGCCGCTTTTGTCCGCACGCTGGCCCTTTGAACCTTTATCGCTGATAGTAAGAATACCGATATTAATCATAGACGTTTTTATAAAACAAGTTATATTTTACCATAAATATGGCTTGGGGTGGAAGTGCGTGCCGATGATACCCCCTCCGGAGAAAGTTACTTTATTTCCAACGAGGAATTTATCCGTAAAGTGTCACAGATTCATCACAATTATCAAATTTATTAAAATTTTTATGGTAAACACTTGACAAATATGGGTTCTTGTGTTATAAAATGGTAAATCGTGGGGGATTGTGGTAAGATAGGGTAAGAAGTAGGTAGAATATGTTTTACGGCGAATTTGACTACAAGATCGATGAAAAAGGACGGGTACCCGTCCCGCCAAAATTCCGTAACTTCTTAAAAGACGGTGTGGTCCTGACACCGGGAGCCGAGAGATGCATAACCGTCTATACAGTGACAGAGTGGAAAAAGCTGTCCTCCACCCTCACCAACAGTCCGCTCTCTCGCAGTAAGATGCGAAAATTAAGTCGCGCTCTCTTTGCTACCGCTTTCAGCACCAGAATAGACCAGCAGGGTCGTATCGCCATACCGGCGCCTCTCCGCGAGCACTCTCAAATTACCGATGATGTAATTGTCGCCGGCGCTAATACCTATCTTGAAATCTGGGATAAAGCGCTCTGGGAGGAAGAAAAAGCAGTCAGCCAAGAACAGGCATGGCAGATTATAGAAAGCCTGGAAAATAATAGTTAAAGAATATGAATAATAGGTCAGCTCCCAGCCATACTCCGGTTCTGTTATCAGAATCACTTAAAGCACTGGCCGTCCAGCCGGGCGGTCGTTATGTTGACTGCACTATCGGGGGTGGAGGTCATGCTGCTGCTATTCTGGAATATAGTTCCCCCGGCGGGCAGCTACTCGGCATTGATGCTGACCCTAATGCCCTAGAAGCCGCCAGGGAGCGGCTTCAAATCTATAAGGAGTCTACCCTGCTGGTAAACGATAATTTCGCTAACTTACAGTCAATCTGTATTAAATATGATTTCTTCCCTGTGCATGGTATTCTTTTTGATTTAGGACTTTCATCATTACAGCTATACGGCGGCGACCGCGGTTTCAGTTTTCAGCATGATGCTCCCCTAGATATGCGGTTCAATCCCGAGCAGAAAGTAAGCGCCGCCGATATTGTCAATATGTCTTCCGAAACGAAACTGTCCCAGATTATAAGAACTTACGGAGAAGAAAGTCAGAGTAATCGCATCGCCCGCAATATCGTTAAGGAACGTCCCTTGACTACCACACGTCAATTAGCCCAGTTGATAGAGAAGACCATCGGACGGAGAGGTAAGATTCACCCAGCCACCAAGACTTTCCAGGCGCTACGCATTGCTGTTAATCATGAGCTTGAACACCTGGAATCAGCTT
>Ga0154618_185_pt1 | contig 12638 bp, 10 predicted proteins | sample Rifle2008BG13ft_FD_116047 | JGI IMG/M metagenome (GOLD analysis project Ga0154618, IMG submission 116047) | Chloroflexi bacterium RBG_13_51_52 | reverse complement strand
AGATTAAGTGGTTTGAAGATGATTTTCTTCGTCTAATATAAATTTGATTGGCTGTCCACGTGATTGACCGGTTTCGGCATTTCATAGCATAATGCTATTAAGAGGTGAACATGAGAAGAAAAAGAATCCTGTTGCTGGTAATAGTAATCTTGATGCTGGTATCCGTTTTTAGCTGCGCCGCACCAGAAAAGTCTGACATACCGCTCGTTTTATTGACGGATTATGGTACTGATGATTATCGGGTACCGCGGCTTAAAGGGGTCATCTATAATACATTCATTGAAGCTATAGTTATCGATGCTACCCATGGTATCGCTTCTTATGACATTGCCGCCGGCGCTTATGTGCTCGGGTTAACGGCAAAAGAATTCCCAAAAGATGTTGTCTTTATCGCCGCTGTTGGGGCGCGCAGCACTGCGGAAGAAAAATCACTGGTGCTCACTACCAACAAGAACCAGATTTTCGTCGCGCCTGATAACGGACTGCTTACCTATGTTATACGGGATGAGGGTGTCAAGACCGTTTACGAAGTTACTAATCAGGACCTTTTCGACCAGCCGATATCTACTCTGTCTTCACACTACTTGCTGGGGAAAATCGGTGCTTTGGTTGCTTCTGGTTATAAGCCTGAAGATGTCGGCCCGTCGGTGAAAGCTCCTGTAATCCTGGATATTCAAGAAAGCAGTATTGTTGACGGAAAATTAACTGGCTCCGTGGTTTTTATCGACCACTTTGGTAATTGCCTCACAAATATAACCGGTGAGACTCTAAACCAGTACGGAATTCAGTCTGGAGATAAGGTACGGATAATTATTACGGGAAATTTGCTAGAGGCAAAAATCGGCAATACATATAATGATGTTGACATAGGCGAACTTGTTATTATTGTCAATTCATTGGGGACATTGCAGCTATCGAAAAATAAAGGGAGTTTTGCCGGTACTTACGGTATCAAGACGGGTATAAAATTCGAGATTGAGAAATAAAGACATACCCGGCACCGTGTCTGCATGGTTGACCTGAAAGATAATATTTAGTCCAGACAGAATTACTACGCCCAGTTCTTTAAATCGTAGTAACCCTGGGCAACCTTGTAACGGCAGATCTGCTGTCCCCCGAGCCAGAGCTGGGTTATCTTTACATCCCTCAAGAGTTTTTCATAGGGGAAGTCTTCGGAAATAGCCATTGAGCCCAGCAACTCCGCGCCCTTGTTAATTAACTCAACGGCCGTATCGGCGGCGAAGACCCTGACAACGGCGGTCTTGGCGATGAACTCCGGTGACCATGACGGACCATATATCGGATTGTATATGTCTGAATTGTCGAGCATGAAAGCCAGGTTATAGAGGCCTGCCCTCATCATCTCGATGCCGATAGCCATATCGGCGATTATCCCCGCCACTATACTGTGCTGACGTACCGGTTTGAATCCCCCCATGCGGGTCCCGGTATAATCCAGCACTATCTCGAAAGCGCGTTCGGCAATGCCCAGAGCCTGGAGACCCCCAAACCATCCCGCTACAGCAGTAAGCATGTTGCATAAATTAGCGTCCATGCCGGGGCCGGCGACCCTGTATTCTTTCGGCACACGAACGTTATCATAATAGACAGAACCATTGATTACCGTTTTAAACAGCATCTTCTTTTCCGGTTTACCAAAAGTAAGTCCCGGCGCGTCCCCGGGGACTATAATCATGGCAACCCCATCGTCGCCAAGGCTGGGATCAGTGTTACAAAAAGTGATATAACTGTCAGCTATCCCCCCATGAGTGGGCCACATCTTGCTGCCGTTAATGATGTATTCGTCACCCACCAGCCTGGCGGAGGTCTTGATGCCGGCGCCGTGCAGCAGGGGGTTCTCCGTATCAGCCCCTCCGGCTTCATCGGTCATGGACAGGCAGGCATAAGCCAGTTTTCCCTGGCAAAAGATAGGCGCAAACCTTTCCAGAACGGCTTTATTGCCGACAGCCGCAGCCGGTCCTGCACCTGACATATTCGCACCTACCGATAGGGCGATGCCGGCATCACCCCTGGAAAGCTCCTCGGTGATAATTGCCGAGTTGGTCATAGAATGGTTGCCGCCACCTCCATATTCAACGGGGTATCCGGACGCCTGAATACCGATATCAACGAGTTTTTGATGGACCTGCTCCACCAGGTCGTAGTCTTGTTCCAGCTGCTTAGTAATGGGTATGATTTCTTTTTTGGTAAAATCTCTTAGCGTCTGCCGGAGCTGGCGGTTTTCCTCGGTAAATAGATGCTCTAAATGCATAGTTACCCCCCTTACGGTTCCTTATCTGGTCTCCTTAATAAGTCACGTTTACAACCAGAAAAGAATCGCCAGAATGTAAATATCATTTTTTTAGACTAAAAAATTTCTTCACCGGATAGCATGATCATGTCTTTGGCCATCGGCATGAATTTCTTTAAAAAGTCCTGGTATTCTTTTGTTTTAGTTGCTTTCTGGTCGAATTCCTCCGCATTGGATAAATGCACGATACCTGCATAATTGTAGGGGCTCTTCCCCCCCATAGCGCCGGTTATCTTGACCAGTTCGTATTTCTTAACACCGGGAAGACGATTAATCAGGGGGCCTTTCTCACTGGTAACGTATTCCTTGAATGCTTCATCGGTCATATGCTCCGCCAGGTTGTAAAGGATGATTCGTTTTGCCATTTCCAGCCTCCTTTTTTTCAGGTCTATTTGGCTAAACGTATCATACTCCGAAAAAACAGTGAAATGCAAAGGGTTAAAAGATGGCTTGGTCATTTTTGGAAGGTAATTGCGGATAGGCTTGACAAGCGTATACGTGCAATATTAGTCTTACTTAGAAAAGAGAGCTTAATCTGATATTTAACGCAGAGAAAGGCACAATCGAAGGAGGTTAATATGAAGCCGCTGCAAACCGACCTGTCTATCTTTAATAAGTTAAAACTTGAGAGGCCGCCTGTAGGCGTCAAGTACCTGTTCCAAAAACCGGAAGGTATTCAAACACTGGGCAAGAGTCTGGCTCTTTGTGAAATGCTTAAAGAGGCACAGAAAAGGGATGCCCCTTTTTACTTTACTAAAAAGAATGAGAACTGCTTTGGGAAACAGACACTTGGTATGGTGGGAGACGGAAGTCCGCCATTTGCCGAAAGCGGAGAACTGGGAGTAAAACTGGAAATCTTTCAGGACGCTCGTGCCAACAAAAGACTCGTCCGGCAGAATTACGGCCTGGGCAAGGGTACTGTCAATTATGTTGCTATGGCACCGCTGGACAAGATCAACTTTGAGCCGGACCTCTTGATTCTTATGACCACGGCCAGGCAGGGCGAAATCGTGATGAGGGCAATGGCATATTCCACCGGGGAGATATACGAGAGTAAGACATCGACAGCTTTATCCTGCTCCTGGCTTTATGCTTATCCGTATCTTAGCGGAAAGATTAATTACTTTATCACCGGAATGGGCTTTGGCGCTATAGGAAGAGAGGCTTTTCCGCCGGGATGGGTGCTGATATCCATACCCTATAACTGGTTAGCCACAATAGTATCTAACCTGAAGGAAATGAAATGGGAACTTACGGCATATACACTCGGTAGAGAGAAGTTTATAAAGTGGGAAAAGGGAATACTGAAGGAGTTAGCCCGGGAGTTCCAAAATCCATGAACCGTTCACCCATTATCTATTGGCCAGTTATGGAAATCAACAGACAACATCATCCGGATTGAGGTTGTACCTTATTTACAGCTGTCTTAATCTTGGGTCCATTCTATCACGAATCCAATCACCCAGTAAGTTCCCGGACAATACCACAAAGCCGATAGCCAGGCTGGGGAATAAAGAGATCCACCAGGCTCGGGCGAAGAGATTCCTGCCGTCGGATACCATGGAGCCCCATGACGGCGTTGGCGGTGGAATCCCGACCCCTAGGAAGCTTAAAGAAGCCTCGATTAGAATTACCAGCCCCACACTCATGGTCATCAACACTACCAGTGTGTTGATGATATTGGGGAAGATATGCTTAACCAATATTCTAGCCGATGAGCTGCCGATAATACGCGCCTGTGCTACGAAATCCTCCTCACGAAGTTTAATGATTTCTCCCCGTATCATACGGGCGTAGGGAGCCCAGCCGAGTACCGAAAGCGACAGGACGACGGTATAAAAGCTCGGCCCAAAGACAGCGCCAAGGAGTAGTGCAATCAAAAGCGCAGGAAAAGCCAGCGCTGCGTCCGTGAACCTCATTAAAAAATTATCAAAGCCCCCTCCCAGATACCCTGCTATCATTCCTAAAATCGTTCCGATAGCGCTGCAAATTGCGATGACCACCAGCGATACACTCAAAGAAACCCTGGCGCCAAATATAATGCGACTTAAGACATCCCGGCCCAGGGCATCAGTCCCCAGGAAATGAGACGTACTCCCTCCACTCATGAAGAACGGCGGCGTAAGCCTTTCCGTCAGAGCTATTTCTTCAGGCGAATAGGGCGAGATTAAATTGGCAAATATGGCAAAAAAGACGACGACGAAAAGGATGGCAATCGGAATAACCGGATACCTGCGCAATTTTTTCCAAAACCGCGTTATTTTTGCCCAAAAATTATCTTCTTTCATGCCTCGTCCAGTATAAATATTAATATCTTATTCGCGGGTCTACGTAAGCGTACATAATGTCCACCAGCAGGTTCACCATAAGAACCACGATAGCTACCAGCAATACCAAAGCCTGTACTACCGGAAAATCGCGTTGAACCACTGACTCAGCCATCAGCCTGCCGATACCAGGCCAGGCGAAAACAGTCTCAATCACCACGGCACCGGTAACAATCGTGCCAAATGTGATGCCAGCCGCGGTCAGCAGGGGTATTATCGCATTTCTCAGTGCATGCTTCCAGACTACAATCTTCTCCGAAAGGCCCTTTATCCGGGCCAGCTTGACATATTCGCTGTCAAGGACCTCCAGCATGCTGGACCGGATTAAACGCGTCATTATTGGCAACATAAAAAAAGAAAGAGTAAGGACCGGGAGGACGTAGTGGTCAGGACCACCTGTACCGCTGGTAGGCAACCAGCCCAGCCACACGGAGAAAATGGCGATAGCCACAATAGCTAACCAGAAACTTGGTAAAGCCTGACCAAGAATAGCTATAAGCTTCACCCCGCTATCCAGCCATGTGCCGTACTTAACCGCCGCCGTAACACCCAGGAAAAGTGATACTGATATTCCTAAAAGTATCGCTGATAATCCCAGGGTTATCGTATTAGGCAACCTTTCCCCAATCACTTTACTGACAGGTTGCCTGTTATGGATTGATGTTCCGAAGTCGCCATGGGTTGAATTTTTCAGGAAAGTCCAGTATTGTTCCGGTAATGACTTATTCAGGCCCAGGTACTCTCTTATCGCCTGCAAGTCGTCCAGTGTAGCCATGGGGGGTGCCATTAACATTACAGGGTCTCCGCTGGCTCGAGCCAGAGCAAAAACCACCATGGAGATAACGATAAGGGTTATTAACGCCTGTAATAGCCGTATTATAATAAAACGTACCATTCTATCCTTATATATATAGCTATATGCCCGGTGCTCTTTAGCGTATTATGAACATGATGGTACCGGTTCCGGTCAGGCACTGGCTATGGCCAAATAAATCATGTCGGCCTCACATTCAGCGCCTGAAGCAACTTTTCTCGGTTGCCGGTACCATCACTATCCATCTCGCGTTCTGAACAACGCTTCACCGGTATGGTCGATACAAAACCGGGCAGTCAAAACTGCTATTAATTTATTTTACTTCCTTTGGATACCTGCGAAACCGCCCCATAAATCATACTGGAAGCGCAGCGTCCAATCGCCGATGTCAGAGCTAACAGCATAATAGCTGTATATGTTCACGATACCAGGGGCAATATATTGGTCGAGCATGTATTCGACAGTCTGCTGGAAAAGAGCTAACTGCGTGGCCTGGTCCGGGGTCTGGGTGATACTCTCCCAGAGGGTATCAAATGCTGCATCATGCAGCAGTTGCCAGTTGCCTGTCGTATGAATGGCGCTCTTGAGGAACGCGACGCTGACCTGCGAGGTCGGCATATTCCAGATAGCAACCTTCCCGGTCATGGCAGGGTCTTGAACGTACATCATCCCTCTCAATTGCCCGAATTCTATCGTCTCTATTTTAGTCTGTACGCCGACAGCTTCCCAATAGCCCGATATGATTTGATTCAAATCGGGAAGCCAGGGCATGTAAGACATCGAGTATAGAGTAACTACCGGGTCCTCGAAGCTGTCCGGGTATCCGGCTTCCGCTAGCAACGCCTTGGCTTTTGTGCGGTCGTACTTGAAATAGTCGCCGGTTGTCCAGGCCGGGTCGTACCCCCAGCTTGTTGGGGCTGTCCAGAGTATGCCTCCCGGTTCGGCTAAACCGTTGAAGAATGTACTAGCAATTTCCGGGCGGTTTATGGCGAGCGAAAGGGCTTCGCGAACCCGTACATCCGATATCGGCCCTGTGGAAGCCCATGTATTCAACATACATAATACCGGCACGGTAGGGCGTCCCAGGATTCGCAGTTCGTAACCTTCACCCTGCACCTCGAGGGCTTCGTCCATGTTAACCGCGACGATGTCAGTCTCGCCTTGCCTTAGCTTTGCCAGGGCGGTACTTGATTCCGGCACCAGCTCAACTATCAAGTGTGCCCATTGCGGCGTGATGCGCCAGTGGTCCGGCACCGCGTCGAACTCGATGCTAACGCCCGGAGTAAGCTTGACGAACTTCCACGGTGATGACCCTATGGGATGCTCGTTGAAATATGTATCTCCATTCTGCTCAATATAGTTCTTTGGCAGGATAGGGCACCCCCAGATAGAGGTATAGAACTGGAAGTTCACCTTTTTACAATAAATTTCTACCGTATAATCGTCCGGGGCCACGACGTGGTCGATGGTGGCGCTATACTCGGGTTTCCATGGTGACATCGAGCCTTCCGCCTGGATGCGTTCCAGGCTGAATTTGACATCGGCGGAAGTAAACGCGTCGCCATTGTGGAATTTTATACCTTTCCGGATGTTGAAAGTCCAGACCAATCCGTCGTCGCTCACTGACCAGCTTTCGGCCAGCTCGCCAACGTAGTTACTCTCCTCGTCAATAGTTACCAGGTGTTCGTATAGAGCGTATTCAAAGGTAGTCTGGAGGTTCGGGTCCGTAGTTTCTATCCAGGAGGGAACTGTGGCGCGCAATGTACCAGTCAGCGCTGGCGTGGTTGGGGTGGTCGCGGTTGGTGTGGTTGTGGGTGGTTTCGTGGTAGTTGTTGCCGGGGTGGTTGTTTCTCCACCGCAACTGCTTAATAATAGACTAACTGTAATTAATACCATTAACGAGATAAGAAAGAGTTTTTTCACCTCTCACCTCCTCTTAACTATTTGAAAAAATTACTAGACTGATTATTACTTATTATCACCTCCTTAATCAGATTAAATTCCAAGTTTTCTCCGTATTATTCCATGAACACAGATAGAATCATTCGTATTTTCAGGTGTATTTGTTTAAGGAATACATAGCGTATACTATAATATATTTTACATTTCTCCAATTGTCAACTATGTATTCTGCAACTATATGAGGCGGACACCATTTTATTTACGAATAAAGCTATAAAATAGGAGTTCTATCCTGTTGAAGATATCTGGAGAGTAGAATTCCAGAAAGAGAAAAGAGGGATAATAGCCATCAACACACAATAAATTGAATGATGGTATCAGTATTTTATATATATTACCTTTTTCTACCAAAAAGAGAAGCAAGATGGTACAATGGTTGGGAGTGCGAAAAACTTTACGGTCTTTTGCATCGATTGATATTATCTCAATATTTATTACATCAGGAGGTTAATAAATGCCAGATAGGGACTTGCGAAAATGGATGGCACAGCTTGAAGCCGAGGGTGATTTGAAGAGGGTTAGAGCGAAGGTAGATTGGGATGATGAAATATCTCAAATTATTAGAAAGGTATATGTAAAGGAAGGTCCGGCGCTTCTTTTTGAGAATATCAAGGGCCATGAAAAGACATGGTCGAAAAAGCTGTTTACCAACGGCTTGGGGACCCGCGCCCGTGTCAACGTCATGCTTGGCTTGCCTAGAGACACGTCCCCTCTGGAGACTGTTAAAACGATTAGAGAGAGGATGAAGAAGCCGCTGAAGACAGTGAAGGTCAAAACAGGACCGGTCAAGGAAAACATCATCAAGGGTAAAGATGTAGACCTTTTTCAAATTCCGGTCCCCAAGTGGCACCCGCTGGACAACGGACGCTATATCAATACGTTCAACGCCACCGTCACCAGGGACCCCGATACCGGGCAGAATAATGCCGGTGTATACCGGGGGACTATATTGAGCAAGAATAAGATAGGCGTGTTGTTAATGCCGATGAAGGACTGGGGTATCACTTATACCAAATACAAGGAAATGGGGAAACCAATGCCTGTTGCCTTTGTGTATGGGTACGACCCCACCTTGATTGTCGTAGCCGGCAGTCCGGTTATCGGGCCCGAGTATGAACTGGCGGGAGCATTGAGACAGGAGCCTGTGGAGCTTGTTAAGTGTGAGACGTCCGATATCGAGGTGCCTGCTGCCGCCGAGATAGTGGTGGAAGGTTTTATGTCCCCGGACCCGAGCACCTATGAAATCGAGGGGCCTTTCGGAGAAGGGTCGGGATATTACGGAGAGGCGAGAAAAAGGCCGGTAGTGGAAATAACTTGTATCACCCACAGGAATGACCCCATTTACCGGGGCTCTCTGGTGGGCACTAAAGAAGGGATTACCGAGATAAGGTCATCGGTTAGTACCATGATGTCGGTGGTACTTTGGAATATCCTGGAAGCCGCCGAAATTCCCGGAATAATCGATGTTGCGTCAGGGCCGATAACCGCCGTAAAAATCCATAAAACGTATCAGGGGCAGCCGCGGCAAATAGCCGCCGCAATGTGGGGCTCCAAATTCGCCGGTCATCCTTTCAATATTATTATCGTCGTCGAAGAGGATGTGGATATCCGCAATCCCAATGCACTTTTTGGTGCCATGCACAGCAGGGTTAATTTCAACCGCGACCTGGTGATTTATCCCCTTTACATGGGGTCGCCTATCGACGTGAGTCTGCCTTATGACGCAAGGGCGGAGCTCGAATACGGGGCGGCTATTGCCAGCAAACTGCTTATCGATGCCACGATAGACTGGGAAATGCACCCCCCGCGCGCCGAGTGGGGTAATCAAAGGTTCCCGCCGAATTGCCACTATTCGAGACCGGAGACCGAGAAGCTGGTGGAAAAGAGATGGCGGGAATATGACTTATGAATAGCGGGGTAGGAAAGGGGATTTTGAAGCCTCTTTAAATCGGAGGCAGCTTGAAAATTAATTGACAAATATTAATATATACATGTACAATCGTCCAGAGGTTTGTCCGAAAGGAACTCAAATCCTTTAGTCGCATTCCAAATAGACTACTGACGATGAATAAACGTGATAAAAAATCACGTGTCGCATGAAGGATGAAACCTAGGAATAAGGCGTTAAAATTTATTAAAGGGGCAGGCGAGAGAGAAGGATGGTTTTAAAAGAAGGATTAGCCGGTATTGTAAGTCCAGATTGTATTTTCAATGACCCCGCAATTCTCGATGATTATTCCAGGGATATAAGCTATATCAAACCTGTCAAACCCAATGCTGTAATCAAGCCCGAAAAGATTGATGAAGTCCAGGAGATAGTCAGGTGGGCAAACCAGACAAAGACACCGCTGGTGCCGGTAAGCTCTGGCCCGCCGCACTTCCACGGTGATACTGTTCCCGGCGTGTCGGGAGCGGTTGTGGTGGATTTGAGCGGCTTGAAGCGGATTTTCAGAGTCGACCGCAGGAACAGGGTCGCCATGTTTGAGGCAGGAGTAACCTATCCGGAAATTCAGTCTGAACTGGCCAAGCAGGGCATGAGGCTGACGACACCATTACTTCCGCGTTCCAACAAGTCAGTGGCGGCAAGTCTATTAGGAAGAGAGCCTTCATTGATTCCCCGGTTGCAATGGTCGTCACTGGAGCCGTTGCGATGCACCGAAATAGTCTGGGGAGACGGCCAGAAACTGGTAACCGGAGACGCCGGCAACTGGACCTCCATGGAAGGCGCTTGGGAGAGAAAGCAGGCTGCCATGAGCCCCACGGGCCCGGGGCAGCATGATTTTTACAGGTTTGTTTCCGGCTCGCAGGGGAGTCTGGGCATCGTGACCTGGGTTTCGGTAAAATGCGAGGTATTGCCCGAGCTCCATAAGCTTTTCTTCGTGCCTGCCCAGAAGCTGGACGACCTGATTGATTTTATGTACCAGATTCTTAAGTTCAGATATGCCGATGAGCTTCTTATACTAAACAACGCCAGTCTCGCGGCTATTCTCGGAGACGGGCCCGGCCGAATTAAAAAGCTGATGGCGGAGCTCCCGCCCTGGGCGGCATTGGTTGGTATCGCCGGGCGCAATATATTGCCTAGGGAAAGGGTCGAATATCAGGAGAAAGACATCTCGGACATCGCCCGGAAATTCGGCCTGCGAATGGCGACAACAATACCCGGGGCAAAAAGCGATGAGGTATTAAGAGCTTTACTCAATACATCGAAAGAACCATACTGGAAACTCGACTATAAAGGGGGATTCCAGGACATCTTCTTCCTGACCACCCTCAACAGGACGCCGGAGTTCGTCAGTTCGATGAACTCTCTCGCTAAAGCAGATAGCTATCCAATTACGGATATAGGTGTTTATATTCAGCCGCTGCACCAGGGTGCCAACTGCCATTGTGAATTCATCCTCCCCTACGACCCTAAGAATACCAAAGAAGCAACTGGGATGCAGCAACTTTTCACCAAGGCCAGTGAGGCATTTTTTAAACAGGGAGCTTTTTATTCCCGACCTTACGGCATATGGGCGGACATGGCATATAAACAGGATACGCAGAGTGTGGCCGTTTTAAAGAAAATCAAGGGCATATTCGACCCCAATAATGTGATGAATCCTGGTAAACTGTGCTTTTAAACACAGGAGAAACGAAGAAAGAAGGCATTGGAAAGTGGCGTTAGAAGACTATAAGCCCGACATGGAGAGATGCAGCCAGTGCTCCTACTGCAAATGGATTCCGCTCGACCAGGTAAAAAGCTGGAGGTTCGCTAAAGGCTGTCCCAGTATCGCCTATAACAATTTCAACAGCTACTCGGCGCGCGGTCGCTTCGCGGTAGCGCTTTCGCTTATAAACGGCCAGAGCACCTATACTGACAGGGTCCTGGATATAGTTTACAAATGCGTAACCTGCGGCTCCTGCGATGTCTCCGATAAAATCTGTCGCTATAACCTCGAACCTCTGGAGATGATGCACGAATTAAGGTTCAGGCTGGTTGAAGACGGCCAGTTGCTTCCCCAGCACATGGCGGTTATCGACCATCTTCGTAAAGAAGACAACATGATGATGGAACCCAGGGCGGGACGCGGCGACTGGGCGGATGGGCTGGATGTGAAGCGTATCACCAGCGAGCCGGCGCAGGTAGTCTTTCATGCGGGGTGTCGCTTCAGCTACGATAAAAAGCTTCAAGGATCGGCGCGGGCTGCCGTGACTATTTTAAAAGATGCCGGGGTAGATATCGGCATCATGGGGAAAGACGAGTCCTGCTGCGGCGGCCGGGCTTATGACATGGGCTATAAAGGGGAATTCGTCAAGTTCGCCGAGAATGCCAACCAGGCATGGACATCGGCGGGGGTTAAGACGGTGGTCACTTCCTGTTCCGACTGCTACCATGCTTTTAATCGTCTTTACCCGCCTCTGGGCGCCAAGTTTGAGATTTTCCATACCGTGCAATATCTCGACCGCCTTATTAAAGAAGGCAAAATCAAACTTACTAATAAAGTCCCCATGAGGGTTACCTATCATGACCCCTGCCACCTGGGCAGACAGGGAGAGCCGTATGTCCCCTGGGACGGTAAAGAAAAGAAGGTCAAAGGACAAATAGTGGTCTATGAGCCAAAGAAACCCAGGTACAACGGAGCCTGGGGTATTTACGACCCTCCGAGAGATGTGCTCAAGAGTATCCCCGGCCTGGAACTGGTGGAAATGGAGAGAATCAGGGAGTACGCCTGGTGCTGCGGCGCCGGCGGCGGGGTGAAAGAAGCCTACCCCGAATTTTCCCAGTGGACGGCTACGGAACGGATTGAGGAGGCGAAATCAACCGGCGCCGATGCCATTGTAAGCGCCTGCCCGTGGTGCGAGAGCAGCTTTAGTGACACCATCGGTGCGGCAGGCGATAAAATGCAGGTTTTTGATATCGTAGACCTCGTAAAAAAGGCGATGAAACCGAGGAGGGGTTAAAAAATGGCGTTATCGAGAGAAGCATACCAGGCATTTGAAAATATTGTCGGCCCGCAAAATATCTCCGATGACCCTGCCCTGTTGGACTCTTACCGGTATCCTCTTTCTCATACCGCCATTCATTTGGGACCTCATTACCGGGTATATAGCCCCCGCGGCGAAGCCGTGCTTCTCCCTGGAAGCACCGAGGAGGTCCAGGCTATCGTCAAATTATGCAACAAATACAAGATAAGATTTAAGCCCTCCAGCACCTTCTGGTCGGCCTGGGGATATCCTTTAG
>Ga0154618_182_pt1 | contig 13597 bp, 9 predicted proteins | sample Rifle2008BG13ft_FD_116047 | JGI IMG/M metagenome (GOLD analysis project Ga0154618, IMG submission 116047) | Chloroflexi bacterium RBG_13_51_52 | reverse complement strand
GTCGTATCGTGGCTACGTTTAAAGGAGCGTTAATCAGGCTAATGTTTGCATCGGATATTTTGCCCGTTAAAAGATTACTGGAAAGGAAATTTTTGATGGCACTGACGGTTTCGGGAGGGGGAATAAGCTGTTTCTCCAGGGTATATAGATTAATCATTCCGGTTGAATAATAAGACTGGTCAACGACGATATATTCCTCGATATCTTTGGCGGCGAGAGATTTATTCGCTTCATCTATCGTTTCAAACCGTACCAGGTTAATGTTGCCCTGGGTGGTATATTGCTCGAATTCTCCTACCGCATCGACATATCCAATTTTAGTGATTTCTTCCGATGGCTGGGCGACTCCCGATACAATCTGGTAAATCACTATCCCCAGGATAGCGACGAGCGGCACGATAAGGGTCATGATGATGAATCCCATACGGCGTATCGTGGACAGGAATTCGTGCCGGAATATAAGGACCGTTTTATTCATTGCTTTCACCGGCGACCTTGATAAATATTTCGTTCAGGGGAGGAGTGGCAATTTCATAGCGGTTGACGATGATACCGCGGCTAAGCAGGTATTCCAGCAGCTGCTGCGGAGACGTCTTGTCGTCCAGAAACAGCTCGACATGAGTCTTATACACGCGTTTGTCGGTAACGCCCGGCAATTCCCCCAGTTCCCCCTCATAATCCAGCCGGACGGAATTGTTTTTGTACCTGGACTTGATTTCAGCAATTCCTCCGTAAAGCACCGCCTTCCCCTTATTGACCATTAAAATCCGGTCGCAAAGCTCCTCGACCTGGTTCATCTGGTGAGTGCTTAAAATAACGGCTTTGCCCTGGTTTCTCAGGTCAAGCACCATTTTTATCGATGATTCGGTATTAACCGGGTCAAGACCGGAAAAAGGCTCATCCAGTATAAGAAGCTGCGGGTCGTGGATGGTAGTGACGATAAACTGGATAATTTGGCTCATGCCCTTGCTCAACTCTTCGATTTTCTTGCGGGCATGCGGCAGCATACCGGTCTGCTCAAGCATTCGGTTGGCTTTTTCCTCGGCGGAGCGTTCGCTCATGCCCTTGAGTGAGGCAAGGTAAACGATAGTATCGAGGACACGCTGCTTTTTGTAGAGTCCGCGTTCCTCCGGCAGGTAACCGAGTTTATTTTTCGTTGCTTCACTAAGCTTTTCGCCGAGAATGGTTACCTCGCCGGAATCCGGCTTGATGATATCCATCATCATCTTGAGAGTGGTAGTTTTACCGGCGCCGTTGGGGCCGATCAAGCCGAATATCTCGCCCGGAGCCACGGAGAAAGAAAGGTCGTCTACAGCGACTTTATCCGCGAATGTTTTTACTACGTGTTGGACTTCTACAGTGTTCATGAGGGAGTACTTTTTTCAAACAGATATTATAACATACTTTCAGCTTTAGCGTTACTGCGCTCTATATATCTGCGGTAATGGCTAAAATGGGTTGATTTCTTATGAGTATTTGTATTGACGTAATGGTATAAACATGTTACGCTTATGCCAAGAGCTTGTAACAAGGCATTTTTCTGTTTAGGTTAAAAAAATCAAATAGTATCCAGAAAAGGTTTTAACACATAAGGAAATGTCAAAGCTAAAAATCTCACCTGCCTTGATTATAGGATTACTATTAGTTGCCTTTTTCGGCATTTCCCTGCTTTATCGCATCTATCTCCCCTACGGAGAAATATTCGTCGGCGGTGACATTAAATACGGCAGTAATGATGCCTATTTTTACATGCGCCTGGTCGATGGTGTTTCGCATAATTTCCCCCACCTGACCCAGTTCGACCCGTATTTTATTTTCCCCGGTGGTAATAATGTTGTATCTCTTCCTTTCTTCCACTGGATTATAGCCTTCTTTGCCTGGATAGCGGGACTGGGGCATCCTTCACAACACACTATCGATATAATCGGAGTTTATCTGCCGGCCATCATGGGTGCGTTGACCGTTGTCCCTGTTTTCTTTATCGGGAAAGCGCTTTTTAATAAGTGGGCCGGCGTTCTGGCTGCCGGTTTGATAGCGATCTTGCCGGGTGAATTCCTGGCGCGCTCGGTGTTGGGCTCCACGGATAATCCCGTTGCCGAGGTTCTTTTTACGACTACGGCTCTGGCATTCCTGATTTGGGCAATCAAGAAAGCCAGTCAAAACCAGTTGACCTTTGCTCATTTATTTCAACGCGACTGGAAAATAATACTCAAGCCACTTATTTTTAGTATGCTGGCTGGCGTTTTTCTCGGTTTTTACCTGACCACGTGGCAAGGTGCGCTGATATTTGTTTTCATCTTTCTTTTATATTTAGTAATTCAATTCATTATTAACCATTTGAACTCCAGGTCATCCGATTATTTATGTATTGTCGGTTTTACCTCATTATTATTTGCGTTGATAATCTTACTCATTAATCCCATGAGCACCGATGTCACCATTGCCATGGTCATTTCGGTTCTCATTCCTCCAGTCCTATATTTTATCTCCAGATTCATATCAGGGAGGGGGCTTAAACCATATTACTATCCGCTTTCACTGGTAGTAATTGGAGCGTTATCGGTAGTCATTGTTTACTTTGGGGCTAATAATACTTTTGATTTACTGCTGGCTAAATTCAAGTTCGTCTTGTTTCCCGTAGGCTCAACCGCAACTACCACTATCGAAATGGCTCCGTTCCTCATGCCTCTTTGGGACTTTGCTACCTGGGCTGCCTGGGGCAATTTTACCACCAGCTTCTTTATCGCACCATGGTGGCTTTTATTCGGTATAGGCGCTGCGGCAATTTGCGGGTATCTGTTTTATATAAACGATAGTAGTAAAAAGGGGATTTCTCTGCTCGTATTTCTTATCATTACCCTGGTGATAATGATAATATCGACTGTAATACAAATACCAAATCAATACAGCATGGCAGAAGACCAGATAAAATTTATCCCGGGTTTTGCCTTTATATCATTAAGCATATTTATATATTTATTTGTAAGACGTGGTAAAGACCAGCCCTGGTATATTTCTTTATTGTGGACTATAGCCATACTTATCGTGGTTTCAATGTTGATGCTTTTCACTACCTTTAGCGACATTCGGTATCTGGCTATTATACCTTTTGTGATATTGCTATATATTTTATTCAAGAACCGGGAAAATGATGATAACCCGCGTCTCTTTATCCTCTGGTCCTTGATTATAATTATCATCATGATGGTTCAGCGTCGTTTCGCGTATTACTTCGCCGTTAATGCAGCGTTACTTTCCGGTTATCTTTCCTGGCAAATAATCCGGCTGTCAGGCATTGAAAAATTGAGTAAAAAACCGGAAGTAATCCCGGAAAACGTGCATATCTCTAAAACAAAGCTGAAAAGGAAGGCTCTTCAAGAGCGTCGGGGTACAAAGATATTTTTAATTAATGTTATTTTATCAATTATTGTAGTATTCTCTTTTGTCTTTTTACCCAACGTATCCAAATCGATAGGTATAGCTTCAGATGTTACGTATGCTATTTCGGATGACTGGCAAAAGGCGCTGCTCTGGATGAAAGATAATACCCCCGACCCGATGGGTGACCCTGAAACCTATTACCAGCTTTACGATGCAGTGCCACCGGGAGATGATTTTAAATACCCCGAATCAGCCTATGGAGTGACAGCCTGGTGGGATTATGGCTACTGGATTATTCGCGTCGCACACCGCATTCCCAATACCAACCCGTCCCAGTCTCCCGCTCCGATTATAAAAGTAGCCACATTCTTCTTATCCAACGACCAGGCTAATATAGACAAGATACGAACCGAACTCGGCTCCAGATACATCATTATTGATAATGAAATCGTGACTTCCAAGTTTAGTGCAGTGCTAAACTGGGCAGGGATGAATGAAGAAGATTATCTCCCGGTGTACTACGTACAGCAGGGAAATCAAATGGTCCCGAACCAGGTGTTGAGTGCAAAATACTATAATTCATTATTTGTAAGATTATATAACTTTAGCGGCAAGGCTGTTACCGACGTAAAGCCGCTAGTAGTAACCTACGTAGAAAATATGTACCGCAATGAATTTTCCTACAGACAGGTCATAGAGGCAAAGGAGTTCACTTCCTACCAGGATGCCCTCGATTATATCGCCACTCTAGACCCGACTACCAAGTACGATATAGTGAGCAGTGACCCCTTCGTCAGCCCTATACCTTTAGAAGCCGTGGAGGACTACAAGCTTATTTTCAGCTCTGAAACATCGAGCAATACCACACCGCCGGCGATTCAAATTTTTGAATACATCGGCGATAAGTAAAAGAGCAGCAAGAAACAGCCTGAAAAATCCGAAGTAAATTCTGAATGCTACTTTCCCCTGGATTTTTGATTGATAACTTCTTCTAATTTTTCTTCAAGCTGATGGGCTATTTTTTCATTACTGTGTTTTTGTTGTACATAGGCCAAACCCGCGCGCTCAAGGCGCTGCCGGTGTTCTTTTGACTTGAGTAGCGTAATTATCTTAGCGGGCATTTCCTCGACACCGTCGGAATACATTACCCCCTCATCTTCCCCGGAGATTACGGCGACCATGCCGGGCAGGCGCGTGGCGACTACCGCCTTACCGCAGGCGAGGTATTGCACTATCTTACTGGGAAAGATATCCCTGGTAGTATTGTTAACCAGGAAGGAGTTGATACATAGCGTCGACATATTTATATATTGGGGCATCGTATCGTAAGGTTGAAATCCGGTGATGATTACCTGTTTCTGCATTCCGGTTTCGGCAACGATTTTTTCCAGTTTCGAGCGCTGCGGGCCGTCACCCACAATTAATAATCTTGCTTCCGGCACATCTTTCAAGACCTCCGGGAACCGGCGGATAAGCACGTCGAGGCCGCTGAAATTAAATAAAGTCCCGATAAACAGTATTACCGCATCCTCCGCTCCCAGTCCCCATTTGCGGCGGAATTCACCCGCATCGGGCGCGGGGCGGAACATATTTGTATCCACCGGAATTAAAAGCAGCCCTACCCTTGAAGGGTCGGCGCCCAAACTGGCAACGTATCCGGACATCTTCGGGGTGAGGGCGAGAATATAGTCCGCCTTGGAATATACCTGTTTTTCCAGCAACCTCGTCAGGGGACGGAGCAGGGGGCTGGTCACCATCTGGTTGAGCACGTCTATCGACCGGAATATTACCGGAACATTGAATTTCTTAGCCAGACGGACTGCCTGCCACCCGCTGGTGGGGACGGAGTAAAGCACAATGGCATCGATTTTCTTTTCTTTAATCGTCCTGCGGATTTCAAAGTACTGGGTAAATATAGCTGAAAAACGGCTTAGGCCGGGTATTTTTATTAATCCCGGTCGCCGCAACTCCACCGTAGCTTCCGGATATGCCCTGTTAACGTTGTTGATTACCCGGGTACGCATGCTGCCGAAGTCAAAAAAGCCGTCCCTTTTCCACATGGATTCGTAATCGATGACATAGACCTTATGCCCGAAAAGTGATAAAAGCTCGGAAAGGGTATGAATTTCAAAGACGACCTTCTTAAGCCAGTCAATCTCGTGAATAAAGAGAATATTCACAACCGGTATTATTCGCTTTCTGATGCTTCGTGATAGAACCTCAATACCATCGGATGGCGCATCGCCTTTTTGATTTCGCCCTCTTTTTTAGCCAGTTCATCCCGAATTACCTTATGCTCCACCAGTACCACCAGAGCATCGGCGTCTTTGGCGATTTCTTTGATAGATGAGTACCGTTGACCATCCACCATGGGGTCGTACGCTGTCACCTGATAGCCGTCGGCTTTAAGAAGTCCGATTATCTTTTGTGCCGGACTATTACGTACATCATACGTATCTGCTTTATAGGTCATCCCCAGCACGACGATATTCGGATTATCGATGTCCTTTACAGCTTTTCTTATCTTGGCGGCGATATAAATCGGCACCTCGTCATTAATCAGCCGGGCGGTATGGATAAGGCGCGAGTTAATGGGGTCCACCTCTTTAATAAACCACGGGTCGACCGGTATGCAGTGCCCGCCGGTGCCGATGCCGGGTTTGAGAATTTTTACCCGGGGGTGCTTGTTTGCCAGTTTGATGGCTTCGAGGATATTTATCCCCAGCCCTTCAGCTACGGCGGCGAACTCGTTGGCGAGGGCGATATTAACGTCACGGTAGGTATTTTCCATCAGCTTCGCCAGTTCCGCGGTGACATCATCGGTCAGGTAGAGGTTGCCTTTGACGAACGAAGCGTATATCTCCCGTGCCATTTTTGCTGCCTTGGCATCCATCCCGCCGATAATCCTGTCGTTATTGACGATTTCATCAAACACCGCGCCGGGGAGAATCCTCTCCGGGCAGTGGCAGATGAAAACATCTTTGTTAACTTTCAAGCCTGTTTTTTCAATAACAGGCGCTATAATATCGCGGCAGGTGAGGGGAGGAACTGTACTTTCGATAATGACCAGGTTGCCGGAACGCAGGTAGGGAACAATCGATTCCAACGATTTTATCACCTGGGTGAGGTCGGCGACTCTTTTCCTCTCGTCGATAGGGGTGGGTACCGAAATGATAAAAGCATCCGCGTCGCAGGGGACTTTCTGGGCGCGGAGGTTTTTCCTGACACTGGGCTCCTGAAAGATGCGTTTTATTTCTTCTTCAGCCAGATGGAGGACGCCGGTATTAATAGCATCGACCACATTTTCTTCGATATCGACGCCGACAACTTCATAGCCTGCCCGCGCCAGCATGATGGCTAATGGCAGTCCCACGTATCCCGTTCCCATAACGACGATTTTTTTAGCCACGTTTGTATACCTCTTTCTGCCATTCAATTGTCCTGGGGATACCTTCTTCTAATTTTACGGTGGTTTTATGCTGGAGGTCGCGCACGGCTTTAGACCCGTCCACCTTTTTCACCAGCGTCGTATCCGGCTGCGCTTCACGGTATTCGACCAGCCTGTCGTCTTTCCCCAGGTATTTTAAAATGATATCGGAGGCAAGTTTCATGTTGTGCAGTTCGCTCCCGGCAATATTATATACTTCGCCCGGTTTAAAGCTATTGACGATATTCGCCAGCGTCCTCACCGAATCGTCGATATATGACGAGGTACGCTCGTGCTTGGTATATATCGTATAAGGCAAATCATGGAGGGCTTTATAAATAAAAACGCAGATAGCGCTACGGTATTCGGAGTAATATTCGCCGGGACCGTAAGTGTTAAACAATCTTACCCGCACCGTTTCCGTGCCGAACCTGGCGGCGGAGTTTAAAATCTGCATCTCGTTGACCCACTTGGTCATGGCGTAGTCGTTCATCTGCTTAACGGCTACCTTGTCCATAACGTCCTCACGCATTACCTGCCGGTAATCGCCATAGACCTCGGAGCTGCTGAAAAAAATCATCCTGAACTTGAGTCTTTCCTGCATCCTGATGAAATTCTTGGTGCCGATGGCATTGGTCTTCCAGAGATTTTCGTAGAAGTCTTCGCCGTTGCGGCGCCCGAACTCGGCGGCAAGATGATAAACATATTCGAAGTCGGCGCGATCTAAAAGCCTTTCGACCTGATGAAACTCGCCGACGTCGCACCTGACGTAATTCGGCTCGGCCGAGTGCACTCTGTCGGCAATCCAGACCTCGTTCCCCCTCTTTTTAAGTTCGGCAGCAAGCGGTTTGCCCACTGCGCCCAGTCCGCCCGTTACCAGAATTTTAGCCATTTACTTCCTCCGTGATTATTTTAACGATTCTTGCCGCGGCTCTGCCGTCGCCGAAGGGATTAGCCCACTTATCCTTCTTTTTTAACATGATATCGACAGATTCTGTAATACGCTTCGCAGACGCTCCAGCCAGAACGTTCGACCCCACCTCTAAAGTTTCCGGCCGCTCTGTATTGTCCCTTAGGGTGACACAGGGAACGCCCAGTATGCAGGATTCCTCCTGCACCCCGCCGGAGTCGGTCAGTATGAGCCTGGCTTGGCTTTCCAGCTGCAGGAAACCGAGGAAGTCCAGAGGTTCTACAATTGTCAGATTATCGGACTGCAAGCCGAAAAGGCTCATCTGTTTACGACTGCGCGGGTGGATGGGGTAAATGACGGGGAGCTTATGGCGAACGGCTATTTTGCCCAACCCCTCTAAAATCGAGCCGAACCTTACGGCATTATCAACATTTTCCTGGCGGTGCAGGGTCACCAGAAAATACCGCCCTGGTTTGATGTTTAAATCACTTATCACGTCTTTTCCGCTTCTCGCCAGCTCCAGGGTCTGAAAGATGGTATCGACAATTGTGTTGCCGGTGATAAAGACCTTCTTTTCGTCAATCCCTTCACCAAGTAATATCTGCTTCGCTTTAGAAGTAGGAGCAAAGAGCAAATCCGAAAGATGGTCGGCTAATACCCGGTTGATTTCCTCCGGCATTCCCCTATCGTAAGAGCGAAGTCCCGCCTCAAGGTGGCCGACTTTAATGCCGAGTTTCGCCGCCGCTAAAGCCCCGGCGAGGACGCTGTTGGTGTCGCCTTCGACGAGAACAACAGCCGGTTTTTCTTCCAGAAGTATTTTCTCGATTCCGATAAGCATCTTCCCCGTTTGCTCGGCATGGGAACTGGAGCCGACGTCTATATTGTATTTAGGTTGGGGAAGCTCAAGCTGTTCGAAAAAGACTTTATCCATCTGGTAGGTATAATGCTGGCCCGTATGAAGTATAAAGAAATCCGCTTGGTTTTGCTGATAAATTTTTATCAGCGGAGCCATCTTGGTTATTTCCGGGCGGGTCCCGAGTATTACTGCAATCTTCATTTAATATTAGCGTCAGAGGCAAATTGACCTAATACAAAAGTAAATCCTCTTGACAAGTAATTATAGTTCGGGGCATCGAAACAAAGCAAGAGGTAAAGGCGTTTAACAGTGTGAGATATAAGATATCTTTCCAATCAGAAGTTTGATCTTTTATCTCTTGCCAAAAAACCTTCTTGTCAAGCCCAGTCGCTGTAGAAGCGTATGGTAGACCATATGGCGCGCTTTTAAAATTTCTGCCTCTTCAGTTATTATCAGCCTGCCTCTTCTCCCACCGAAGCGGTTTATCAAATAGGCTCGCGTGATATAGTCCAGGGCTTCAACCTCCTGCGGCAAAGCCACAGCCAGTTCGGCGGTAAACTCCAGGGGCGTCTGCTGGGGGTTGGGAGCCAGGCCAACCATCGCCGCCAGCTTGCACATATTGGTATAGGTATCATAAGCCAGTTTTTGCCTGTCCACGCGCCACAGCCAGCGGTAAGAAAACGACCTAATCACGAATATCAGCCCTATCAACAGCACAATCGCCAGGGCTCCGGAAAAAACAAATAGCAGGGTGCGCCCCAGTTTCGCTCCGAAAGATAACTCCGCCTCGCTGGTCTCACTTCCCGGCAAAAGTCCGATACCGATATTCGTGATGTTCTGTATCTGGGGAGGCGGCGCGCCCAGCCAGGCGTCCCACTCCGGCGATTCTTCGATAGTAGTACTGGATACAAAGGGAGTGTCGATAGATACATAGCTTTCCGGGCTGCCGGGCGTCGCTTCGATGTCAATCCAGCCGTAGCCGGGGAAATAGACCTGCGGCCAGGCATGATAATACTTGTCCCGCAGAATGTATTGTCCGGGAATTTTACCCGGTTCGCCCGGGAGATAGCCGACCACGAGTCTCGAAGGGATGCCGATTGAGCGGAGCATTACCACCGTTGCCGAGGCATAATGGAGGCAAAAGCCGTTTTTCCTGGTAAAAAGAAAGTGCGCCACGCTGTCGGTACCTTCGGGGGGAGCTTCAATCTCCAGTTTATATGGAAATTGTGCAAGATAATCGATTATTGCCGTTACTTTTTCGTAGGGAGTTTCAAATTCGCGGGTAATATCCTCGCTCAAAAGTTTGATATCGTTAGAAAAATCGGGGGGCAACTGAAGATATGCGGCCTTGATAGAGTCTGGGTAGTTTTCACCGGCCCCGGATAAATCGTCCTCTGTGGGTGAAAAAACATATGCCGTGATTGTGTACCGCTCGCCGGGACTAAGAATGCGCAATGCCGTAACCGCTTCAATGTCTCCCGCGGCGCCGGTATTCACATGCACCGGTATATCGGCCGAAATAAACCCTCCGCTGGTAAACAATACATCCGTATTTATTTCAGTAGCTACAGCGTATTTCATTACCTCCCGGCTGGTTAGTCCTTCATTATCTACCCAGGTAATATCCGCCTCCAGGAAGTTTTTACTGGTCGGGCTGTTTGTCCAGCCCTGCGCTGTATACGTATCATAGGCATTTACCCGCCAGTAAGATGGGCGTTCGGAAGCAACGACGTATTTGATATCATTTCCCTGATTCCAGCTTTCTCCAAAGGTCAAATCCTTGAGTGTACTGGCGGTGCTCAAAGCCTGCTTTGACGGTATGGCGTTGAGAATATTGAATTTCGACCCCAGGACATCTCTTTGCCAGGGTAATCTGGTGGCAATCAAGTCCTGCAGACCCGTGGCACGCGCCTGCGGCGTAATCCAGGAAATGGAGGCTGCCAGCGCCGTGATACATAGTAGCGAAACGCCCAGGTACAGCAGGCTCCTCCCCGAATAATTTGCGATGCGCCATGCTTTCGAGGACTGCCCGGTCATACGCGTTACGGCAACCAGCAATGCTGCCGCGAAGAAATAAAGGAAGAAGTATATGTAATATGTATCCGGGAGATTACCTACATTGAACAGGATAACCAGTGAGCCCAGGGAAACCGCCACCCAGGAGTTATTTCGCCGTAGAACAAACCAGGTTGACAGGTAGCCGATAACCCATGTCAGGAAGGTAATGAAGACGACGAAGATAATTTTCTCATCGCCGGGTAATAGTGTTTCCGAGCCCTGCCACCACGACCGGAAAATATCCAGTAAATGAGAAAACCTCGATACCGTTTCCGGCGGCGTCAATAGAGCCATGGTCTGCCATAATACCACCCCCAGTCCGATAACCAGCGCCAGGACATGTTTTATAACCCCGAAAATCCGGATTCTCACAAAGGCGTAGACAATTAAAACGGAGAGAAACAAGACCAACGATAATGAAGGTTGAGGCGTAATCCAGTGAGCCTGCTCGATGGATAATACGGCTATCTCTAGAACGACGAACAGCAGGATAATATTCACCCATTCCCGCCAGCCGCCCCACCGGGATGCAGTCACTACTGGTTGAATTTCCGCCTCTTCCGGTTTTTCTGCGCGGGAAAATAGTTTTCTGGGCTTTTTCGCTTCATTGGCCACGATTATCTTTTTACTCCCGTATAGATCAGCGGTGACAGTATGAACCGGCTGTCAAGAGCCCGGACCATCTCCGCCCCCTGCCTGACGATATAAACGTGTATGCCACTGGCAGTAAGGCCTCTCGCCGTTTCCGACGCGTTGACTTTTCCGCCAAAGCTGACGGCATCGAGCAGGATGGCGGTAACCATCGTGCCGCGGTTAACAATCCGGCGTAGAGGGGCCAGAACATCGGCTGACGGTGTAATGACTACGATGGCAGCGCCCGGTTCGAAACGCTCCTCCTGCGACGCCAGTAAAGCGTCAAGCGATAGTCTACTGGTGGCATCGATCATCGCCAGGGCCCGCAAAAGCTCCTCCCGGTGCTCGTCGCCGGTCTCCGGCAAAAAAAGAAAAGACCGGTCACCTGATGCCATCAGGCCTACCTTTTTGCCGTTGTCGATATATTTTTTAGCCAGAGATGCAGCGATGGTGACGGCGTATTCTTCGGTTGTCTCATTACCCTTTCCGCAATGTGAAGTGCTGTGCATGTCCATGACAATCCAGATATCCTTATAAGCGTAATTAACAAAATCAGGGTCGAACTCTTTTACCATGAGATTGCCGGTATGCGCCGTAGTATGCCAGTGGATATTGCGGAAGTTATCGCCATTGATATAATCCCGAACCCGGGCGGCGTTGGTGCCGGATTCGCTGGTAAACCAGCGGCGTTTACTTAATCCCGGTTCCTGCCGGGGTAGCGCCTGGAAAAAGGGCAAATCGATGGTTGTCGGGAATACGATGAAGCTTTTACTGTTGGCAATATGCTCCTTGACCGAAAAGAACCCGAGCGGGTCGGTGATCTTCACTACAAAATTCCCCATATCGTATATGCCCCGACGCCGGCATATGCCCTCGGAGCGCCAGTCGTATGAACCCTGCGCAGGAAGATGAAAATTTATCGTATTTTGATACCCGGGAAAATCATTCTCCTCCTGCACCTCGATTAAAGCGGTGGGCAGCCTGCCGTTGTTGACAAAATTAAACTCTACTTCAAAACGTTCGCCTACCCGGCTGTACGGGGACAGCTTGGTAACTCTGCCGTCGATATGGCGGGCATTCATACGCATCCAGAGATAGCTCATGAAAAGCAGTGCAACTAAAAATATAAAGAACCGCCATAGAATAGTAGAACCGCTGGCTAAAGCCAGGATTAATGTGAGAATCAGGATAACAATGACGGGCCAACGAACTTTCATATTTTTCTCAAACCGGGGCAGATGAGGATAACGCCTTTTCCCCCTTCCGCCGGTTGTTTATCGGTCGGAGAGCGCGCCGGGAACAGGGATAGTTCCCAGTATCTCGGCGATAAAAGTACGGCTGTCCTTGCCCTGTGACTGTCCGGCAGAAGACACCAGAGAACGGTGGGCTAAAGCAGGCTCGGCCAGGGCTTTGATATCATCGGGCAAAACGTAGTCCCGTCCGAGCAAGAGAGCCCGCGCCTGCGCCGTCCGGAAAAGGGCCAGCGAACCGCGGGGCGAAGAGCCGAGATATATCGAGGGGTGTTGGCGTGTTGCTTCCACCAGCGCAACGATATACTGCTTAATCAAGTCGTCCACGTAGATTTTCTTCACCGTGTCCTGTAGCAGTAAAACATCGGACGCTTCGACGACATGGCTGATTTGCTCGATAGGGTGAATAACCTGCTGTCTTTCAATTATGGTTACCTCTTCCGACGGTTCCGGATAACCGATATTAATCCGCAGCAGAAACCTGTCCAGCTGGGCTTCGGGGAGGGGGAAAGTACCTTCATATTCGATGGGATTTTGGGTAGCCAAAACATGGAAAGGCGAGGGCATTTTATGGGTGACGCCGTCCACGGTAAGCTGTCTCTCCTCCATAGCCTCCAGCAAAGCGGACTGTACCTTGGGCGTTGCCCGATTTATTTCATCCGCCAGCACTACCTGCGCGTCGATGGGACCGGAGTGAAACTCAAAATCGCCCGTTTTCTGATTATAGATGGTAACGCCGATGATATCACCGGGCAGCATATCCGGCGTGAATTGAATGCGCTTGAAGCTGCACTTTATAGACTTTGCCAGGCTGCGGGCAAGCATAGTCTTGCCTAGGCCGGGAGCGTCTTCAATAAGCAGGTGCCCCTGGCTGATTAATGCGATTACTGCCAACCGCACCACTTCTGTCTTGCCGACCATTACTTTTTCGACGTTCTGGATGATTTTTTCGGCAAGTTGTTTGGCTTTTACGAATTCGGCGTCTGTTTTACCCCTCTTTACTTCCTGTTCCATTTAATACTCTTTTAATCAGTCCTCTGATTCGAGTATATCACAAGAAAAAACTACATACAAAAGCGCTA